>JADMIO011683288.1_pt1 | contig 57700 bp, 55 predicted proteins | sample 8958161 | NCBI WGS metagenome assembly JADMIO01 (sample SAMN16585339, study PRJNA669376) | soil metagenome | isolation source: Crop rotation soil | place: USA: Cullars Rotation, Alabama | collected 2011 | reverse complement strand
GAGCCAGTGTGATTACATTTGCGGCCTAACTGTGGCCAGTCCAGTTACGCTGGAGTCACTAGTATTTAGGTGACACTATAGAAGCGGCCGCGACAACTTGTCCACGTGGAATTCTAAGCTTAGGATCCCAATGTGCTGGAAATGAGTGGCACCTGCGTGAGCGCTTCTCCCGCAAAAGCGACCACGCCAATACGGTCAGAAGTTCGCCGGTTGATGAATTGCTTCACCTTCGCCTTTGCAACTTCGATGCGATTGTTCGGGCGAAAATCGAGCGCCAGCATCGAGCTGGAAAGATCGATTGCCAGCACAATGTTGATGCCTTCGCTCGTCTGGGTTTCGGTGTGCGCGCCAGAACGCGGCCGGGCAAGCGCAACGATGAGGAAGAACAGGGCGAGATTTCTTAGAAGGAAGATCGCGCGCGGCACCCAGCCGCCGGTGTGGGGACCAGACGCGAGCACCGACGTTCTCGAGAACACGATCGCGTCTCTGCGACGAAAGCGCCTCCACAACCACCACGCCGGCAGCAGCAAAAGCAGCCACAGCGCCTCCGGTGTAAAGAACTCGAAGAGGCCGAAGACGCTCACGCCGCCTTCTCCTTCTTCGCGTTCAAACGCTTCGCCGGCTCTGACTCGGGATTCACACGAGCCTCGACGTGGTCGACGATCTCCCTGGCGAGCGTTCCCGTCCGCGCAGCTTCATCCCGATTCACAGTAGCGCGGGCAAATTTCACCATGTCGGACCGCTCGAGAATCGCGGGTAGCTGCGCCTCAACCCCATCGCCCGGTCGCATCGCGTGCAGAAGCTCGGTGGATGTGTTGGACCGACGCACTCCTGGAACTCTGGCTGCCAGATATTCGCGGACGACATCGACCATCGCCGCGACGTAGTCCTCAGCCTCCTCCTTATCCAAAAGCTTCCTTGCTTCAATGCGACCGAATTCCTGCTGCGCTCGAACGTAAGGGTCGATCGGCGGGCGAGGACGATTTCGCCACCTGCGCCAAGCCCACCAGAGCAGCACTAGTGCGATCGCCGCTGCGAGAAGCGAAGCCCACAGCAGCCAGTTGAACACCGGCAGGACGATCAGCGGCCGCGCCGGCTTCGGAACGCGCAGCGAGGTGTCGGCGGGGAGTACAGATTTCACGAAGACAGTTGCGTCGGCCAGCGGCACCAGCCGCTCCTGTCCAGCGTACGTCACGCGTACATCGGGAAATCTCAACGACTGCGTCCCGATGTCCCAGGCTACGAGATGGTACAGTGCTACCGCGGTGTCGCCGAGCATCGAGACCAGTTTCTCGCCACGCAGCTCGATCGGTCGCACACCGTTCTGCGAAGCGGTATCCGGGCCGAGAGGAAACTCGAACCGCACTCCCTTCGGCGCGAGAACCTTGATGAACAAGTCGAATGGTTGTGCGATGAGGACGGTGTCTGGCTTGACGCGATACCCCATCTGCACCGGCAGCTGATTCAGGCTTGCCGAGGGCGGGATGCTGGTGACTGCCTGCTGCAGTAGCAGCGCAAGCGTGATCAAATTCACCGCCGCAACCTTGTTTCCCGTTGGCGGAAGAACCGGAGCAGGGGTTCGACAACTCCGCCCTCGGTGTGAACCGCGACTTCATCGATCGCCAGGCGACGCAGCAGATGCTTCCGCTCGTCGCGCTCGGCGGCGACGCGCTGCGAATAGATCTCGCGCACCGTCTTGCTGCTGGTGTCGACCTCGACCGTTTCACCGGTCTCCGGATCCAGCAGGCGTGCGATGCCGATGTCGGGAAGATTGCGCTCGCTGGGGTCGTCTACGGTCACCGCGACTACATCGTGTCGCTGCGCGAGCAGCTTCAGCGGGTGGGAAATGTCTTCCTCGAGAAAATCGGATACGATGAACACGATCGCGTGCTCGTTCAGCATTCGCGCCACATAATCGATGGCGCGCACCATGTCGGTGCCTTTGCCGACCGGCTCGAATGCCAGAATGTCGCGAATGATACGCAGCACGTGACGGCGTCCTTTGCGTGGTGGGATCACGTGCTCGATGCGGTCGGTGAACAGCAGCACGCCGACGCGGTCGTTGTTGCGCACGGCTGACATTGCCAGCACCGCCGCGAGCTCGCTCGCCAGCTCGCTCTTGAATCGATTCACTGTCCCGAAGCGTTCGGAGCCGGAGAGGTCGACCACGAGCATCACCGTCAGCTCGCGCTCTTCGATGTAACGCTTCACGAACGGCCTTCGCATGCGCGCGGTGACATTCCAGTCGATGGAGCGCACCTCGTCGCCCGGCTGATACTCACGCACCTCGGAGAATTCCATACCCTGCCCCTTGAACACGGAGCGGTACTCCCCAGTGAAAACCGAGTTCACCAGACCGCGCGTGCGCAGCTCGATCAGCTTGACCTGCCGCAATATCTCCGGCGGCACCCCCATTGGTTTTTCGGGAGTGCGCTTCGGAGCCTCCTTGCGCTTGCGCCGCCGCTTGAAGATCCCGATCACGGAACCGGAATCGCCTCCAGGATTCTGCCGACGATCTCGTCGCTGGTGACTTCTTCGGCTTCGGCCTCGTAGGTGCGGAGGACACGGTGACGCAGCACATCGGGCGCGATCGCCTTGACATCATCGGGTGTAACGAAAGCGCGACCGCGCAGGAATGCGTGCGCGCGTGAGCCCTGAGCGAGTGACAACGTTGCGCGCGGGCTGGCACCGAACTCGATCAGAGGCTTGAGCTCGGCGAGGCCGGCCTGGTCCGGATTGCGCGTCGCGTGGACGATCTCGACGATGTAATCCACTACCCGCTCGTCGATGTACAACTCGGCGATGTGCCGGCGCATGTCGAGGATCTGCTTCGGTGACGCGACTCGCTCGACCGGGATTGGCTCGCCACTCGCCATCCGACGCAGCACTTCCTTCTCCTCATCGCGGGATGGGTAACCGACGTGCAGTTTTAGCATGAACCGATCTACCTGCGCCTCGGGCAGCGGATAAGTTCCCTCCTGCTCGATCGGGTTCTGGGTCGCCAGTACAAGGAATGGCTCTTCCAGGATGTGGGTGGTGCCGCCGATCGTTACCTGTTTTTCCTGCATTGCTTCGAGCAACGCCGCCTGAACCTTGGCGGGTGCGCGATTGATTTCGTCGGCGAGAATGATGTTGGCGAAGATCGGTCCCTTCTTCACAGAGAAGCGCCCGTTCGATTGATCGTAGATCTGGGTACCGACGACGTCGGCAGGGAGCAGATCGGGCGTGAACTGTATGCGGCTGAATGACGTATTGATCGTCTCAGCCAGCGTGCGCACCGTGAGTGTCTTCGCGAGCCCAGGGACACCCTCGAGCAGTACGTGGCCGCCGGTGAGCAGGCTTATCAGCAGCCGCTCGACCATATACTCCTGACCGACGATACGACGACCGACTTGATGAACGACTTCGTTAACTATCGATGCATCAGCGGCGATATCCGTTTGTGCGCTCACGTCTCGTTCCTCTGGTGATGTTCTTTCTCGTGCTGCCAGTCTTCGTGAGCGCGGTGATGATCTCACCCTCGCGCGCAGTCAGTGGCCGCGTCTTCCCGGATGGGAGCGATCCCAGCTTCACCGGCCCAAACCTCGTTCGCACCAGGCGCTCTACGACGAGCCCCAATGCCTTGCACAACCTTCTAACCTCCCGCTTTCGTCCTTCGGCGATCGTGAGCTCCAGCTCCCACAGCCCTCGATCGATACGTCGCGCCACCACATCGCGTGGCATGACCAGACCATCTTCCAGCTCTACCCCTCTTGTAGCTTCGCGTGCCGCCAGCCCGGCATTGCCACGCACGGTAGCTACATACGTTCGTTCGACTTCGCTGCTCGGGTGAGTCAATTTGTGCGCCGCGTCGCCGTCGGTTGTCAGCAGTAGGACACCTTCGGTCATAAAATCCAGGCGTCCGACATATGTCAGCCCGGGGGTGTCCTCAACGAGGTCGAACACGGTGCGGCGCCCGCGAGGATCAGCACGGGTCGTCATCACTCCGGTAGGCTTGTTTAGTACCAACCAGGTGAGCGTGGCGGGAGCAGCAACTGCCCTGCCGTCAACCGTGATGTTATCTGTTGTCGGATCGACGCTCTGGCCGGTGGAAGCTACTTGTCCGTTGATCCGTACTCTGCCGGCTGCGACAAGGTCTTCAGCCGCGCGACGAGAAGCGACACCCGCGCGCGCCAGTGCGCGCTGAATGCGCATTGATTCGGGCATCAATCTGCCCGAGGGGGCGCCTCTCCGTTCTCGGTGACGGCCGGCGCGGCTCCCGTTGGCGTGGCCTGACGCGGCGCGCGCAGAGCGATTGCGAGCTCGTCCGCGCGAGGCAGCTCCTCGAGGTGTCGCAACGCGAACTGCTCGAGGAAAGACGGAGTAGTTCCGTACAGGAGTGGCCGGCCGAGTCCTTCCCCTCGCCCAACAATGTCGACCAATCCGCGCTCGTTCAGTGACTTGAGGATCGCGCCCGCACCGACACCACGGATCTCCTCAATCTCCGCTCGGCCGATTGGTTGGCGGTAGGCGATAATCGCCAGTGTCTCCAATGCGGCGGCGGACAGTCTCTGCGGCCGCGCGGCGAGCTGCGCGCGTTCGATTGCCTCGGTGTATTCGGGACGCGTCAGGATCTGCCAGCCTCCTGCAACTTCGACCAGCTCTACGCCATGACCGTCGGAATCGTAGTGAGCGCACAGCTCCTCGAGCGCTTCGTCGAGAGTGGTTTCACTGTCGTCGACGTGCGAAGCCATCAACCGCAGTGAATCGACCGGAACCGGGATAGCGCTCGCGAAGAGCGCGGCCTCAAGCAGCTTCGCCAGCGGACTCACGTCGGATCTCGAAGGCGGCAAACGCACGCGGTTGACTTAGTCTGAGCTCACCGCGCTTGGCGAGCTCCAGTAATGCCAGAAGCACCGACAGAATCTCCCAGGGTTCTGCTTTCTTTGGTACCACGTCTTTCCATTGAGCGATTGCGCGAATAGTCATCAGCGCGCGAACGATACCGATCGCGCCGTCGACGTCGAGGGCACGTGGCACGACGTCGTGAACGTGTGGACGTCTAGCAAGCCGCAGCACACGATCCACTGCCGACAATAGCTCGGGCAGCGAGATTTTGAGCGGCCCGGCGACCGGAATGGCGACGTTGGTCTGAGTGTACGCTCTCGCGAAACGCGAACGCCTGCCCTCGCTGCGCCGCTCGAGCACATCGACCACTTCGCGAACCTGCTGATACTCGAGCAGTCTGCGAACCAGCTCGGCGCGCGGGTCTTCCCACACATCCTCGCCTTCGCGCCGTGGCAACAGCATTTGCGCCTTGATGCGCAAGAGGCGGGCGGCCATCTCGAGATAGTCCGCGGCCTCGTCGAGCTTCAGCGACGAGATGCGAGCAAGGAATTGCTCGGCGATGCGCGCGATTGGTATGTCGTAGATCTCGATCTGCTCATCCCGAATCAGCGTCAGCAACAAATCGAGCGGACCGGAAAATTCGGCGAGCTCGACGACGAACACTTCGGACGCCGCGATTTCCTTTTGCGGCATCGGCGGAGCCTGCATGACCTCTACATCGTCCATGGGCTGGGCAGGATATAGGGGAATACGGCGCGAGTAGCGAGCTTCGACAGCAGGAACACCGGCTTGAACCAGATATTCAGAATCGGCGACCCGAAGCTTATCAGCAGGAAAAGTATCAGCAATCCCTGTGCGCCGAGGCGCTGATAGTTGAGAGCCCAGGCAGGCGGGAGGATGTACTTGAAGACGTGCGATCCGTCGAGCGGCGGAATCGGAATCAGGTTGAAGGCAGCGAGGGCGAGATTTATGAGAATGCCGTAGAGCAGCATCGCCTGCAGGATCGCTGCGGTGTCACTGAGGATCGGGGCTGTCCGCCCCAGCAATCCAACGAGGATGATGAGCGGAACGCAGCAAATCGCGATGATGAAATTGGTGGTCACGCCGGCGAGTGAGACAACGATGTCGCCGCGTTTGAAGTTGCGATAATTGCGCGGTACTACGGGGACCGGCTTGGCGCCGCCGAATGCGATTCCCGTCGTGAAATAGGTGATCAAAGGCAACAGGATCGTCATGAACAGATCAATGTGCGGCAGCGGATTCCAGGTCAGCCTTCCCAGCGAATAGGCGGTAGTATCGCCCTGTTTGAGAGCGGCATATCCGTGCGCGTACTCGTGCGCGACCATGGAGAACAGCAATACAGGCGCGACGAGGATGAATTGTTCAAAGGATTTGTCCAAATTCGGGCGAGATTGAGTGCGGGGAAGTTAGCACTTCTGCAGTCCGCGTAACACTTGGAGGCGGTCTTCAGTTGCAGTTACCTTGATTTAGCCACTAAACCGAGCCAGATTTCGTGGCTATCTCACACCGTTTTTTGGAGTTTTCGTTTTGCCCAATCTCGCTTCAGCGAAAAAGAACATGCGGAAATCACGGGCCGCGGCTATCCGCAATCGCGCCCAGAAATCCGCATTGCGTACCGCTCTTAAGCGCGCCTCTTCCGGTTCGGCGGCTGAGCGCCTCGAGGCGGTAAAGCTGCTCGATCGCGCCGCCCGCAAGGGATTGATCCATAAGAACGCGGCAGCTCGTCACAAGAGCCAGCTCGCACGCGCAGCAAAGTAGTCGAGCTACGCAGTCGCTAGAAATGAAAGGGCGCCGAGTTCGGCGCCCTTTTCACATCGTGGCCAGCTCGCCACCACATCGCTCGCAGTACCACTCGGTGGGATAGTTCGCCGCTCCGCACTCGGGGCACTTAAGCGTTTTGTGTTGCTCGGAACGCGGATCGTTTGCGCCCCCGCTTTTCGGCACAGACGGCGGTGTCGCGACCGCAGCGGTAGACGGCGGCGACACAGCCCCTGAGCCGGGACGCAACACCGGGAATTCATCGAATGGCGATCTGCCCGGAGTCGGAGCCGGAGTCTGCTGCCGAGCGCCAGGCTGGTCGACGCGCGACGGCGGATTGAGAGTCGGAGGTTCGGGGACTGCCGGACGCGGAACGACCGGCGAGATCGGAGTCCCCGCGTTGCCGCGCATATCGCCGTCGGACGGTACACGACCCATCGCGATCGCCTCCGCCTGCCGCTCCTTCACGCTCAACGCGAAAATTCGCTTCAGCTCGGTGAGCTGGGTGTCGATCGCGGTCTTTTCCTTGACGAGTCGCGTCAGCTCCTTATCCCACGCACCGCTGATTTCCTTCCACTGCTTGTCGGTGTACTCGCCGACCGCCGCACGCAGCTCGGCTTCCTGGCGGGCATCCCGCTGCTGCTGCTCCTGGCGCGAAATCTCTTCAAGTCTGGTGGCAAGCGTGTCGATGCTCTCGCGCAGCTCGCCAGCACGTTCGGCGAGCTTGCTCGAGACTTCGCGCAAGCGTGTCTGATAGTCGGCCTGGACGCGCTGATAAACGGCGTCAGAAGTGGCACCGCGCTTTTGCTCGAGCGCAGTCAACCATTCTTCGTAACGCTGCCTTTCCTTTAGCAGTCCATTGAGCGCGTCCAGCGAAACCGGCTCTCTGTCAGCCATTGTAGCTATCCCCTGACTCGATTCATCGGCTCCCGCCCGTGGACAGGGAGGGTTGTCTGATAGACGACCGAGCCCGCTACAATAGTACAAGCCGCGCGCCCAACGAGCGTCATTCCAACGTACGGTGTGTTCCTTCCTTTGGAGAGGAACGTCGTCGGATCCACCTTCCAGCGCCGCTTTGGATCGAACACTGTGATGTCTGCGGTGGCGCCGCGTTTCAAGCTTCCACCGGGCAGATTGAAAAGTCGCGCAGGCGTGCACGACATGCGGTTGACGAGATCGGAAAAAGTGAGCTTTCCCGACTCGACCAGATTGGTAACGATCACTGCCAGCGCCGTCTCGAGACCGACGATTCCGTTCGGCGCGTCAGCGAACTCACGCTCCTTCTCATCGTAGTGGTGCGGTGCGTGATCCGTCGCGATGAGATCGATCGTTCCATCCTTTACCGCGTCACGCACTGCTTCGACATCCTTCGCGGTGCGTAGCGGCGGATTCATCTTGGCATTGGTGTCGTAACCGCGAACGCTTTCTTCGGTCAGCGATAGATGATGCGGACATGCCTCTGCCGTCACCCGGATGCCGCGATCCTTGCCCCAGCGAATCAATTCCACCGAACCTTTGGTGCTCATGTGCGCTAGATGCACGTGACCGCCGGTCAGTCGCGCCAGCAGGATATCGCGGATCACCATGATTTCTTCGGCTTCCGCTGGAATGCCTTTCAGACCGAGCTGCGCACTCACGAACCCTTCATTCATCGATCCGCCGGCCGACAGCGTCGGCTCCTCGCAATGATCGATCACCGGAATTCGGAAGGTACGCGCATACTCCAGCGCGGTGCGCATCAATTGCGCGCTGGCGACTGGTTTGCCGTCATCGCTTACCGCGATCGCGCCTGCGCCCACCATCTCGCCGAATTCGGCGAGCACCTTCCCTTCCTGCCCGACTGAAATCGCACCGATCGGGTAGACGCGCGCTGCTCCGGCTCGCGACGCCTGGCGCACTATGAATCCAACGGCTGCCTGATTGTCTGTAACGGGATCGGTGTTGGGCATCGCACACACCGCGGTAAATCCACCTGCTGCTGCGGCACGCGCACCGGTCGCGATAGTCTCTACATCTTCGCGACCGGGCTCACGGAGGTGACAATGCACATCGATAAATCCGGGCGCGACGATCAATCCCTCGCAGTCTACGACCTCTGCTTCTTCGGGACCGGTGATCTTGCCACCGACCGCGGCGATGTCGCCGCCCGTGATGAGCAGATCTCCGCGCTCATCGAGATTTTGAGACGGATCGATCAGCGTTCCGCCACGAAGCAATAGCGGCTTCATTCGCGATCCTCGCGGCCCCGCGCGCTTCCGCCCTTCGCGGCTTCAGCCAGCTCAGGCTTTCCGCCCGCCAGGAGGTAAAGGACTGCCATGCGTACCGCGACTCCGTTGGTGACCTGATCGAGGATCACGCTCTGCGCCCCGTCAGCAACGTCCGAGTCAATCTCGACGCCGCGATTCATCGGGCCCGGATGAAGAATCAGGATGTCCCGCTTCGCGCGTTCCAGCCGCTCGCGTGAGATTCCAAAAACCCGATTGTACTCGCGCGCCGAAGGTATGTATCCCGCCGTCATTCGCTCGAACTGAAGTCGCAGCACATTGAGCGCCTCGGCCCATTCGATTGCTTCTTCGATTCGATCGAATATCTGAACACCGAACTCGTCAATCGCATTCGGCAGTAATGATCTCGGACCGCACACCGCCACTTCGGCGCCGAGTTTGGTCAGGCCCCAAATATTTGAGCGAGCCACACGCGAGTGCAGAATGTCGCCACAGATGCACACCCGACGGCCTTTCAAATCGCCGAAGCGATCGCGCAAAGTCAGAATGTCGAGCAGGCCCTGTGTCGGATGCTCGTGAGTTCCATCGCCGGCGTTGATGACGTTGGACTGAATGCGGTCGGCGAGAAACTTGGCGGCGCCCGATGCCGAGTGACGGATCACCACCATGTCGATGCGCATCGCCTCGAGATTTCGCGCCGTGTCGACCAATGTCTCACCTTTCGACACGCTCGAGCCGGAGGCCGAAACGTTGACCGTATCCGCCGAGAGTCGCTTTTCCGCGAATTCGAAGGAAATCCGCGTGCGTGTAGAGTTTTCGAAGAAAAGGTTGACGATCGTCGAGCCGCGCAGCGCGGGCACCTTCTTTATCGCCCGTTCACTGATCTCCTTGAACGGCTCGGCGGTGTCGAGAATGAGTCGAATCTGGTCGCCGGTCAGCGACTCGAGGTCGAGAAGGTCTTTCCCGATCGTCTCCGTCACGCCGCCGATTTGGGCACGATTACCACCTCGGTGCGTTCATCGAGCTCCGCGACCATCACATCAACTCTCTCATCTTCGCCAACCTCCACCTTCTTGCCGACGACGTCAGGTTGAATCGGCAGCTCGCGACCACCCCGATCGATCAGGACCGCCAGCGAGATATTGGCCGGTCTTCCGAAGTCAGCGAGCTCATCGAGTGCCGCGCGCACAGTCCGCCCGGTGTACAGGACGTCATCGATGATGACGACATGTTTGCCGTCGAGCTCCCAGGGCAAATACGTCGGCCCGACGACCGGCCGCGGTCCAACTGTCTGCAGGTCGTCGCGGTAAAGCGTGATGTCGAGAGAGCCTTGCGGCACTGTCACTCCTTCGCCGCCTTCGATCATCTTCACAAGCCGGTCAGCGAGCTGAACTCCACGGCGCTGAATTCCAACGATGATCAGATCGTCCGTACCCTTGTTAAGCTCGACGATCTCGACTGCCATTCTCTTCAACGTTCTCTCGACAGCCCGGGCATCGAGGACCGTCGCGTTTTTCGTAGCCATTGGTGCACAAATATGGCGAGATGAGCCGTTTAATTGAAGAGATTCGAGCCAATTGCGTCGCTAATATTCGTCTATGCTCGATCGCATTCTGAGGTGGCTGGGTCAGTCAAGCGCGGCGGGCGAGATCCGCCAAGCGACTGTGCTCGGCATTCCAGTGTTGGTGGAGAACACGCGTCCCGACATCCGAACTGATGAAGTTTTCGGTCGTATCGAGCGCTGCCTGGAGTTAATCCGGCAGTACGTTCCCCATCACTTCCGGCACTTGCAGCGTGACTTCAGCTACATCGTCTCCAGGAGATTCGCCTGTCGGGGGGCGTACTTTCACAACGAACGGGCTTGCCTCATCGAGCTGACCTTCTGCGTCAATCCAGCCTTCTCCGACGCCGAGGTCGCGGCGACCATGCTCCACGAAGCCATGCACGCCCGCCTCGACAATCTCGGCTTTCCACTCGAAATGGCGGATCGCGCGCGCCAGGAACGATTTTGCCGGCGCGCCGAGCTGGAGTTCGGGGCAGTGGTACCCGGTGGTGCGAGAGTCATAGAGCGCGCGCAACAAACCATCGAGCTCGCCGATGAAGAAGTGGCGCCGGTTATTGATCCTGAGCTAGCCGCCGAGAGAATCGCCGCTGTCGACCGAGCCGCACTGCAAAGGCAACCCTGAGCGACGACCCGCGTCTCGAACTATTTCAGTTCGAGCCGATTCTCCTCTTCGACAATCTTGACCGCTTCGACGTGGTCTACCTGATCGCCAAGCTTTTTTCGCGCTTCATGGAAGCGGTCTGCGGTCAACGTGATCAGCGGCGTGCTGACCGACAGATCTTCGGCCAGCACTGAAGCAATTCCGATGTCCTTGTCGAGCAGCGCGAGCCTGAACGTGCGTGGAAATTCCCGGGTTAGCACGCGCTGGGGAATCAGGTTCTCCGAGGTATTCGAGCGTCCGCTAGACGCATTGATGACATCGAGTGCAACTCTTGGATCAACACCCGCTTTCGCCAGGATTGCCAATCCCTCTGCCGTCGACAGGATGTGGACTGCCAGCAGAGCGTTGTTCACTGCCTTGAGCGCGTCACCGCTGCCAACCGGCCCGGCGTGAACGATCTTCTTGCCGAAGGCTTCGATCACCGGCTTCACGCGTTGAAACACTGTCTCTTCCCCGCCCCACATCACCGTCAGCGTTCCGGCCTTCGCGCCTGAAGTTCCTCCGCTCACTGGTGCGTCGATGAACTCTACGCCTCTCCCACCCAGCTCCGCCGCAATCGAGCGCGAGGTCGGCGGATCTCCAGACGTGCAGTCGACCAGCACCGCTCCTTTGCGCATCGCACCGAGTATCCCATTCTCCCCGTGAACGACTGCCTCGACCTCGGCGGAGGACGGAAGGCAAGTGATGACGACGTCGACACCACTTACTGCTTCGGCGGGAGTTCTGGCAGCGCGCACTTTGTAGTTCCGCGCGAACTCTTCCGACTTGGACGACGTGCGGTTCCAAACCACGAGATCGAAGGGCTCTCGGGCAAGGTGTGACGCGATTGGCGCACCGATGTCGCCAAGACCGAGAAAAGCAATTTTCATTGCGTTGATGTCTGCCCGAGGGTGCGTGTGTGAAACGCCGTGTTGTGAGCGTAGACCATCGCCGAGATGTCGGCGATCAACTTGCTTGATTTCGCTTCGTCTCTGATGCCGCGAGTCAGTACGACGAGTACATATGGCGGTCGCGACGGTGGATAAACGATTGCAGCGTCGTGGGCGACCGCAGTGATGTCTCCGGTTTTGTGCGCCACGCGCGTCCCGGGTGGTAAGCCTGCCGGAATGCGATCGTTGAATTCCTGCGCGAGCAGTATGGAGAGCATTGCGCGCGTCTCGTCCGGTGGCGCAGCCGTCCCGTCTTGAATCGCGCGCAGTATGATCGCCAAATCCCTCGCTGTCGTTGTGTTGTTCAGGCCGCGATCGAACGCTTTCCCGTCTTCGACGCCGCGCAAAACCTGAATTCGATTCGCTCCGAGTTGACGCATCTCTTGAGTGACTGCGTCGGCGCCGACGAGTGTAATCAGAGTGTTGGTGGCGAGGTTGCTTGACCGGGTGATCATCCGCCACAGCAGCGAATCCACCCGTACGCGCTCCCCCACCTTTTGGTACAGGCTTGAATCGCTGTCCGACCCCGCATCGAGGCTGAACGGAGAGCCGTCTACCAGGGACGCAAACTGGTTCACCACCAGCAGGCCCTGATTCATGCGGAAGGAGCCGCTACGAGCGCGCCGAAAGAGCTCGATCATCACCGGCACCTTCATGGTGCTGGCGGCGTGAAAACTCGAATCGGCGTCCAGGAACAACGTGTCTGAAGAGCCCAGGTCGACGTACGCGAGGCCGACGTAAGCACCGGAATCAGCAGCGACCCGGTGTTGGATTTGTTGAAGCAGCGAATCGTTGCCCTGTGCGAAAACGAGCAACGCTGCGACCACTGGGAACATCATCCGCGCGGGTTCGCTGTTATGATGGACTCGTCACCGGCGTCGCACCCGGCGCAACTTCTGCCCAAATGCTCTCGTTGTGTCGGTCATCCAGTACCAACGAGCCAACGATAAACGTGATGACTGCAACGACGATTGGGAACGCCAGCCCGGCGTAAATGTTTCCGGTCCTTGCCACGAGGGCTGTCGCGATAATGGGTAGGAACCCGCCAAACCAGCCGTTGCCGAAATGGTAAGGCAGTGACAGTGACGTGTACCGAATCTTGGCCGGGAACGCCTCGACGAGAAACGCAGCGATCGGCCCGTACACCATCGTCACGAATACAACCTGCACGAACACCAGCAACGTGAGCATCACGCCGTTGACCGGGCTCGAATACGCCTTCATCGCGTGATAGATCGGGACATAAAGAATCGCAGCAAGAAGGTTCCCAGCCATCATTATCTTCTTGCGCCCAATCCGATCGGAGAGGCTGCCAAAGAAAACGAACAGCGGTGCGCCGAGCGCCAGGGCAATTGCCACGCAGACATAGGACGTGACAAGCGGCACCTTCAGTACGGTCTGCAGAAAGAGTAGCGCGTAAAACTGGCCGGTGTACCAAACGACAGCCTGTCCGGCGGTAGCTCCAAACAGAACCGCAAAGAAAATCTTCCAGCGCGACCAGGTGCCAAAGCTTTCCTGAATTGGAGCGCGCGAAGTTCGGCCGGATTCCTTGAGCGCCGCAAACAGCGGTGACTCGCGCAGGCGCACGCGAATGTAGTACGAAATTGCCAGCAGCAGGATCGAGAGGATGAAAGGCACTCTCCAGCCCCAGGCCTTGAACGCCTCTTCACCAACGATGGCTCGCACAATCAGGATCACGGCCAGCGACACGAATAATCCCAGCGTAGCGGTCGTCTGGATGTAGCTGGTGTAGTAACCGCGCTTCCCGTCGGGGGCGTGCTCCGCAACATAGACCGCTGCACCGCCGTACTCGCCGCCGAGGGCGAGTCCCTGTAGCAATCGGAGCAAAACCAGGATGATGGGAGCAGCGATCCCAATCGTGGCGTATCCAGGCAGGAAGCCGATCGCCGCCGTCGACCCTCCCATTATCAACAAAGTCGCAAGAAACGCGAATTTCCTTCCGATCAGATCGCCGATTCGGCCGAACACCAGCGCCCCGAACGGTCGCACGGCGAAGCCGACGGCAAATGTCGCCAGAGTCTTGAGAAAGGCCGCGGTCGGATTGCTACCAGGAAAGAACTCGGTGGAGATGATCGCGGCGAGGCTGCCGAAGATATAGAAGTCGTACCACTCGATCATTGTCCCGACGGACGACGCGGTAATCACCTTCCAAATGCCGCGTATTTCCGCGCGGTCGCTGCCTGCGACAACCGACGCCGATCTAACTCCGGATGTCATCGTGAGTGCTCCTTCTCCCTCGGCCTCAGCGTATCCAGCCTCGGCGTCTGTAGGAATCAGTGGCGAACGTTTCGTAGAGCCAGGAACGGAAACCCCGGAACCGATCCTCCGGGGTGCTGTGCGGATCCATCCCCGATCCGCGCAGTGCAGCGGGTGCGCAAACGACCTGGAAGCCGACCGCCTCGAAAGTAGCACACGCCCGCCGGCTATGCATGGGCGAGGTGACCACCGCAATGCGTCGCCAACCTCTGTCGTCGGCGATCTTTTTCATCCGCAGCGCTTCAGTTCGAGTGGTGAAAATAGAGTCGACAAACAGAATCGACGGCGTGGTACCAGTCAGCGACGCAATCCTTGCGAGATCTGCAGAGTCGGTGACGGTACCCTTGCCCAAGGGAGCGCGCTCGCGGGACACCATTAGCGTTTGTGCGACACCCTGGCGCTCCAGCTCGATCGCACTCATTAAGCGGTCGAGCGATTCGCTGCGCGTGAGGCCATCAGGCGTAACACCGGCGGAGAGTGCTGCTATCGCATCGAGGTGCTGCGGTATGGGATCGGTTCGCACCAAAGGCCTTGCCGCGACGCGAACCAGTGGCGTGTAGGCTATAAGAACACACAGGACGGCGAGTAACCCTGCGCCGATCCAGAGAAGGCCGCGAACTCGCGTTGCCCCCACCGTCCCGCCGATCAACGCCGCCGGCAGGAAAAAGCTTATTTCAGGTTTTCGTGTGAGTTGCTGGACGCCGAGGAGGTATGCGGCAACGGCGCACAGGACGCCAAGAATCACTCCGGCCGCTACCTGTCGCGCAACTGTGTTGTATCGGGCGCCGTCCAGCACGGAGAAAATTTAAGCCGGCCAATCGTGGCCGGCTTGGCGATCTACTTCCTGGAAGACCCTATCTGGTCCTTTTTCGCGTTGATCTGCTGCGCCGCCTTCTTGAGCGCCTCTTCAAGCACTCCCGACTGCTCAGTGATGACCTGCTGCGCGGTGGTCACGAAACCGGATGCCACATTCATGGCCGCAGTCTTGATCTCCGGATCCGAGGCAATGCGCTGAGCGAGCGCCTGAATCGAAGCCGCCAACTGATCGAGCGACTTCTGTAGCTCGGGTGACGGCTTGAATACCACCGAATCTTTCGGCGTCACCGGATTCGCGTGGTTGCTGGCGGCAGGTTGCTGTGACCGAGCAGCCGATGCCGCAGCGAGTCCCATCACCAAAACAAATAAAAGAGCAATCCGTCTCATTTTTAGTAAATAAGTAAGTTCAAAGACGCGCGCTGACCGGGAATTACCCCACAACCACTGAAAGGATCGCGCCAGACTGATTATGGGTCAATCCGGTGACAAAGGCACTCCCTCGTACGCGGAAGAGCTCCGCCGGGTCGTCGACGAGGCGATGCCAAGGCTGATGGCGTTGAGCGACGCGGATGCGAAGCGACATCCGCAACCGGGGAAATGGTCCCCCGCCGAAATCATCGGCCACTTAATTGACTCTGCTTCCAACAACCATCAGCGATTCGTGCGCGCGCAATTTCAGAATGATCTGGTCTTTCCGGGATACGATCAGGACGCTTGGGTTTTATTTCAAGCCTACGGGGACGCGCATTGGGATGAGCTCGTCACACTCTGGAAATCTTTCAACATTCAGATCGCGCGAATTATGGAAAACTCTCCGGATTCGGTGAGAAAATCACCGCGCGCGACGCACAATCTCGATAAACTCGCCTGGCGACCGGTGCCGGCGAATGAACCGGCGACGCTCGATTATTTCATGAACGACTATGTCGAGCATCTCAAACATCATCTCACTCAGATTTTCCCCGACTAATTCACCCAGTCGGCAATGAAGATGTTTGTCTCGTGAGGATTCGCGTCGTGCCGGTTTGACGCCCAAACGAGCTTCTTCCCATCCGGACGAACATTGGGAAGCCGTCAAACGTCGACGCAGTAGTGATCTGCTCGATCCCGGAGCCGTCTGGATTGATCAGGAAAAGGTCGAAGTTCCCCAGCTTCGGATCGGTGTGATGGTTCGATGAGAAGATGATTTTCCTGCCATCAGCAGTCCACGACGGGCCGAAGCTGGCGGCGCCGAGATTGGTGATCTGATGCTGGTCGCTGCCGTCGGCGTTCATGATCCAGAGATCCATTTTGTTCGGCCGGACCAGCCTCTGGCCGAGAAGCTCCTTATAGGTTGCGATTGCCTCGGCCGTCTGCGGATGATTTGCGCGGTAGACGATTCGCTTGCCGTCGGGCGACCACCAGGGCCCACCATCGTAACCCAGTTGGTGCGTTAGCTGCCGGACATCGGTTCCATCGACGTTCATGACGTAGATGTCCAGGTCGCCGCCCTTCAGCGACGTGAACACGATCTTCCTTCCATCGGGCGACAACACTCCCTCGGCGGTATACACCCCGAAGTTGGTTAGTCTTCGCGGTCGCGAGCCGTCAGCGTCGGCAGTGTAAATGTCGAACGGATCGAGCCGCCACACATAACCCTTCGATGGATCCGGCCGCGGCGGGCAGGTTTTTTCCAAAGCCTCACTCGAGGCGAAGAAAATCTGCCGGTCGCCGTTCATGAAATAGCCACAGGTCGTTTTGCCGAGTCCGCTCGAGACCCGCCGAACGTGAGACCCATCGACACCCATCACGTACTGCTGATCGCAGGTCCGACCGTCGCGGGTGCTTTGGAAAATCATTCGCCTTCCATCGTGGCTGAAGTAAGCTTCCGCGTTTTCGCCACCATCGGTGAGCTGTTTGATGTTGCGGAGGTGGGTCTCGCCCGACTCCGGCTGCCTGGAAATCGGATGGCGGACGGTCTGGGCTCCCGACGACGCGGCCAGTGCAAGCGCGATAGGAAGGATTTTTACGCTTCTAAACATTTTCTATACAAACGGGAGACACCCGGGTTTTTCGCGCGAGATATGATGAGCGCAGAAAATAGCACGAACTAAGTACTTCCAACCATTTTGCCGTCGCAACGGTCTAAGGATCGAATGCCGGCCGCTGTGCTGCCGCTGGCCAAGCGCCTTCACCCGCAGGAGCCGTTATGCCCGTTCGTCCGTCCGTCACCGGCATCGCAGCAGCGTTGCTCGCGCTCGTTATTGCATCCCCGGCAATCGGTCAGGTCACCACTCGCTCTCAGAAGGATCCGCGCCCTGTAGCTCAGGCAGCACTTCGGCAGGGTGGGATCACCATCGACGGCCATATCGACGAAGCGGCCTGGGCGGCGGCAAAACCGATCACTGAGCTGTCCCAATCGACGCCTGACGAGGGTAAGGCGCCGACCCAGCGAACCGAGATTCGCATACTATACGATGCGAGCGCGCTCTACATCGCTGCCCGCATGTACGATTCCGAGGGCGCGAAAGGGGTTCGGTCCGCCCTCGCCCGCCGCGACCAGGTCATGAACGGTGGTAACAATCTCACCTCCGACCGAATCGCGTTCGTCTTCGACACTTTCCGCGATAAGAATAGCCGCACGTGGTTCGAGCTCAATCCGGACGGGGTGAAGGGCGACCATCAGAACGGCGACGCCTCGTTCGATCCAGTCTGGGATGGCGCTGCTAAGATTGACTCACTCGGCTGGACCGCAGAATTCAGAATCCCCTTCTCACAGCTCAAGTTTTCTCGCGCTGCGGACCAGGTCTGGGGAATGCAGATCTGGCGCGAAATCAATCGCCGCGCCGAGCAGGACATGTGGGCGTTCTGGCGGAGCAACGAGTACGGTGGTCCGGCGTACTTTGGGACCCTTGAAGGAATCAAGGTCGTCTCGCAGCCTCGGCAGGTAGAGATTGTGCCTTACGCGACGACGCGGAGCAAACTCGAGCGCGCGCAGCCTGGCGACCCTTATCACTCGACGAACGAAATGCTTTACCGAGCCGGCGGCGATGTAAAGCTCAATCTCACCTCTAACCTTACCCTGGACGGAACGGTCAATCCCGACTTCGGCCAGGTAGAGGTGGACCCCGCGGTCGTCAACCTCTCGGTGTTCGAAACGACCTTCAGCGAAAAGCGGCCGTTTTTCGTGTCCAATTCCGGCTATTTCTCCACCGGCGGATTCAGCTGCTACTTCTGCAGCAACGTCTCCAGTTTGTCCCTGGTCTACACGAGAAGGATCGGCCGGTCGCCACAGTTATCCGGCCTCGTCGCAGATAATTCCGATTTCATGGACGCGGCTGACGCGACCACAATTCTCGGCGCCGGCAAGGTGACGGGTCGCACCGCAGGCGGGCTGAGCGTCGGCGTGATGGACGCTCTGACGGCAAAGGAAGATGCGAGGTTCCGTCCGGTGGGGACTCTGACTGACGCGACACAGGAAGTTGAGCCGCTGACGAATTATTTCGTTGGGCGGCTGCGCCAGGATTTCAATGGCGGCAATACGCGCATCGGAACGATCACGACGATGGTCAATCGCTCACTGACCAATCCCGACGAGGTCGCCCGTCTCCGCTCGAACGCGCAGGCCGGCGGGTTGGACCTGGATCATCACTGGGCCAACCGAATGTACTCCTTCAATGTCCAGACGGCGCTCAGTCATATCGGCGGCGACACGGCCGCGATTCGTCGTGCCCAGTTTGCCAGCGCCCGCTACTACCAGCGGCCGGGCCGCACTAACACGAGCGACGGACTTTTCTCCACCGAGCTCGATCCAACACGTCGCAATCTCTACGGCTACGGCTTCTATACCCGCTTGGCAAAAGAGACGGGCAATTGGCTATGGGAGGCGACCCAGAACTGGCGAAGTCCCGGCTTTGAAGCGAATGACCTGGGCGTGCTCAATCGCGCCGACTACAAGTTCATGTTGTTCAACGTCTTCAGGCAGTGGACGACACCGGGACCGTGGTACCGATCGCTTTTCACCATCTGGGGCGCACAGCAGCAGTACAACTTCGACGGCGATCGAAACGACGTCGACTATCACGCGTGGGCCCAGGTGAACTTCAAGAACTACATGGTGTGGGATGGCTTTGTCATGTCACACCCGAGCTATTACGATGAACGCCTTACCCGCGGTGGGCCGACCGTCATTCACTACGGCTACAACCTCTATTCGACGGATTTCAGCACTGATTCCCGCAAGCGGGTCGTTGGAAATTTCACGGTACAGCGGAGTACACCGCGTGATAACACCGAGGGCGGGCGCTGGTACTACGCGCCGGGAGTGACGGTCAAGCCATCGTCGAACATTCTTATCAGCCTCTCGCCGTCGCTCGACCTCGACAATACCTCGCAGCAATACGTGACGAGTGTGACGGACCCCACTGCCCCGACGGCTTTCGCGGGTAACCGGTACGTGTTCGGACGTCTGCAACAGAAGACGTTATCCATGGACACCCGGTTCAACATGACCTTTACGCCTAATCTGACCCTGGAGATGTTCGCACAGCCGTTCCTCGCCAGCGGCAAGTACACGAGTTTCAAGGAATTCTCGGCGGCCAAGACGCGTGACATGATCTTCTACGGCCGCGACAATGGCAGCACTATCGCCAGCGCTGCGGATCCACAGTCGGGCGCCGTTACCTACACCGTCGACCCCGACGGCCCGGGAACCGCAGCGCCGTTCACGTTCGATGATCCGAATTTCAATCTGAGATCGCTCCGCGGTACTGGCGTCCTGCGCTGGGAATACCGACCGGGCTCTACGCTGTACTTCGTCTGGACTCAGGAGCGGAGCGGGTTCGATCAGTTCGGCAACTTCAATTTCAGCAGAGATCGTTCGGCGCTATTCCGCGATCGGCCGACCAATATCTTCCAGATCAAGGGGACGTACTGGATTGGTCGATAGATACAACTGAAGACTACCAGCCAGCGGCCTGCGGCTTTCGGCCTGCGGCTTTCGGCCTGCGGCTTTCGGCCTGCGGCTTTCGGCCTGCGGCTCTGAGCTAAAAGAACGGCCAGCCTGATCGGCTGGCCGTCTGGTTTCTTGTATCTGGAGCATCTATTCGGGCGTCGCGGCTCTCGAACCTGATAGCGAAGCGGTCTTGGCCGGCACCTTGGAAGTTGACTTGCGCGATCTGACCGACCGGCGCGAGCGACCCTTGTAGACACCGCGGACCCAGAGCGCCTTGGTTCCACGAACATCGATGTGGGCGAATGGACCACTGCGGCCCGAGTAGGCGTAGAGTCCGGTGCCCCCGACCAGCTCCGGATAGCGAGCCTCTACGCGATCGACGGCGTCGAGGATCATCTTCACGTCGGCGAAATTAACTTTTCCGTCGCCGTTGAGATCCGACATCTTGCCATTGCCCTGCTGATCGATGAAGACGTCAGCGGCGTCGCCGAACTGGTGACGGCTATCCCGGGCACTTCCCTCGCCGCGGACGGCGAAATTATGGGCTGGCGTACGGAACCCTGAGCGGACCCTCATGCCCTCGGCGTCGACGCCGTGTTCGTTGAGGTCCTCGATCACCAACTCGAGCTTATCTAGAAGCGGCTCGCGAAGCACAAGGTACTTCGGCCAGACGTCTTTCTGGTCGTGGGAGACAAAATCGCGGAGCCGGAAATGTTCGGAGACGCGGGTATCCTCGTTCTCCGGAGTCACTTCGATAAAACCTTCAGGGTTCCGATACGCTTCAGATCTGAGTCTGCCCTTTTCCTGCGGCCAATAGCCGAGTCGGTAGCCGTTTAGCCAGGCGCGAACCTTTTGGCCAAACGAGCGCATTGTGAACACCGTTTCGGCCGAGGCAGTTGGGGCCACCGTCATCGATGCCGAGGCTACGGAAGCCGGGGGCGTCGTGCCCATCGATATCCAATCCTCTGGCATCACGAAGCGGGCGAAGACCTTTCCACTGAGGCCGGTGCCTCGTTCGCCGGCCGGCGACATCAAGGACTTCTTGTCGGCCGCGGGGGAGAGGCTATCCGTCGCAACGCTTCCGTTGGCGACGGGGGGATTAATCAGGGAATCAGCGTGAGTGGCGACAGCATTCGAGCTGGCCCGGTTTGCCCGCGTGAAAATCTGGGCGCGAGCCGGGAGAGGGGTGGCGATCCCAAAAAGAACGGCGAGGATCGCAAGGGCAAAGCTGATTCTGCTCGAAACTGAATTCACTAAACTGGCTCCTCTTCGGTAGCTCGACTGACGTGGCGACTGGTTCCAGTCGCGGTAGTCTCGGGGCTTTGCGTCGCCGCTTTTCAGCGGTTTTGCCGGTTTTCGGAGGCGCCCGCAAGCTCAGCTGGGCGCGAACAATAAAATGACTGTTGGGGAGCGGTTTATGTAACTGTTGAGGTTAATTCCCGCTCATGCTCTGCTCGATACGGCAGCACTTAACTCTCGCTGGTTTCGGCAGATACCATACTGCGCTTCAAGTATAGAACGAATCTTGGAGAAATGTGGCGCGGTTGCGCGCGACGGGTTTTCTTCGGCCGCTCCCACCCACGAAAAAACTGATGTACAGCGACCTACTTGTTGTTCGCGGCGTGGTTCGAGGCGGTCTTTGCCAAAGGCTCGCGGGGTACTCCGATCTGGACGAGGTACTCGCCCGTGACGTCGGTCCCATGCACGGCTCCCCTCAATGCCTGCTCGCCAGTCTTCGCACCGAGCTTCCAGGTCAGTGCTGCACGACCTTTGGCATCGCTGACGGCTCTGGTCGGGGTGACCACACCGGATTTGACTGAGAAGTTGACTCGAGCATCGGGAACCGGGTTTCCATAGACGTCGGTGACCAGAGCAAAAAGCTTCTTCACCTTCCCGTCTCGCGGCTTCTTGTCGGCGGGTACGTCGTCGAACGCCAGGTTGGCGGCAGCAGCCGGCATCGCTTTGGCAGTCACTTTCAACAACTTCTTGATCCCTTCGACGTGGACAGCAAGCGAGTAGTCCCCCGCTGAACGGCCAAGCGTCCAAGTCGTTCTGGCAACACCGGTTGAGTCAGTCGTAAGCGCGGTATCGGCGACCTCGCCGCCCGACACGGACAGGCTCAGGGCAGCTCCACTTACTCCGCTGCCGTTGACGTCCGCGACCCGGAATACGAGCGGCTTCGCCAGCTTGGCGCCGGCCGCTGCTTTCTGGTTATCCCCCGACACCGCCACCACTGCGGTCGGAGCGCCCGCCAAGGCCGCGGCGTTGATGGTTACGGGCGGGATGCCGAGTCCAGGGCCGAGGCCAATCTGAGCACGCAGATGCTGGTTTCCGGTCTTCTTGGCGAGGGTCCATCGGACCGTCGCCACACCCAAAGAGTCAGTGCGAGTCGACGCGTCGCTCACGATTCCTCCGTCGCCCACGGTCCAGCGAACTGGGACGTCGGGAAGGACCCTGCCAGTCGAGTCGGTAACCCGGATTGCCACCGAATCCGGAAGCTGCTCTCCCGCCCTCGCGCTTAGGCGCTCGACCAGCGGCAGAACGCGGGTGTTGGCCGCGATAGGGTCGGCTTCCGCTACGATCGGCAGTGCGCTATCGACGTTTTCGACCGAGGCAAAGAGCGTCTGCCGGCCTGGGTCATTTCCCAGGGTCCATGAAGCCCGCGCTCTACCGTCGGCGTCGGTGACCGCATTAGCCGGATCCACCGATCCCTCGCCTTCACCGACCTTGAAGGTCACCCGCTTTCCTGATGCCGGACCACCACGCCGATTCGTCGCCCTGACAACGATCGCTTGCGGCAATTGCCGACCCGCCAGGGTCCGCTGATTTGTCCCCGCCACCAGCGCGATCGCTGAAGCCGGCGTCACCACCGAAACTCCCGCCTTCCCGATCACGCCCTCCACCTTCGCGACAATCGTCGACCGACCCGCTGTCTTGCCGCTTAATAGCCCCGTGCTGTCGAGGCTCGCGACGCTGTTATCCTCGATGTGCCAAGTCGTTTCGAGTCCTTTGATGGGATGATCTCGTGAGTCGAGCGGCCGAGCGCGCAACTGGAGGTCAGACCCCTCGGCTAGGACAATCACACTGTCACTGGTCGCGCGACCGACTTCGACCGTTGCAACTCGCTGCCGAACAACCACTGTCGAATGAGTCACCAGCGAGCCAACAACGACGCTGACCATGGTGCGTCCAGGGCCACGCGCAATCACCGACCCGTCCTGCAACACGGTCGCAACACTCGAGTCCCCTGTCGTCCAGGTGGGTCGCGCCCCGACCAGGATGCTGCCGTTTTTGTCGGTAACCGTAGCTGCGTAGTGGACGGTGTCGCCCAGTGCTGTCGCGGTATCGATTGCCGGGCGTAGACCAACCCATGCAGCGCCGAGATTGCCGATGGATTGATGGGACTCCGATTGGCCAATTACCCCGTATGAATACAGAGCCGTAAAGATGGAAACGAGCGCCGCCCCCGACGATGCGGTGACAGCAATCAGCTTCGCGGTGTGTTTAAGCCACGCGGTGCGGGCTTTTGCGATTGTTAGCGGGGTCTCGGCCATCATCCATGTAGACGGGAAACGGCTGAGCTAAGTCACGAAAAAAGTCCCGCTTCCACAGGTTCGTGGAAGCGGGACGTAAAGACTGTTGAAATCTTGGCTTAAGGGATCCTGCCTGTGGCGACGCGGAGGTTGTCGACCCACATGTACTGGTCAGCCGGCGACCCGTCACCAATGTACGGTGCAATGACCAGCTGATTCAGCTTCAACGTCGGGTTCTGTCCCGTACGGAACAGGATGTCGTGACGGTCGATGATCAGCTGACCGTTGAACCAATATTGCATCACGCCATCGGCATTGCCCTTACCGTTCGTGATCGTATTCAACTGAACGTAGGCTTCCACGAAGTTCCAGGAGTTCTTGTAACCAGGGCCCGCCGAGGGCTGAAATACGACCGGTCCGGTCACGTTCTTGGAGTTGTAGTACTTGCCGGCGTCGGCAGCGAAGCACTCGTGGTACATGTTGCTTTCCACCGTGCCGTTGCACCCTGCGGTAGACCGGTTCTCCGTCACCGCGATGAGGTTGTTAGGAAGCGCACCCGAGCTGTAGTTGATCGACTTGTTGTCCTGCATCGCGATCACCGGGCGGCCACCGTTCAGGTAATTCTGCTCGACATAGACGGTCATGAAATCTTCCGATAGGCCGTCGTACTGGTCGTCGAGTGAGCTGAGGATATAGAACTCGTGCGGGTGGTAGTCCTGGCCCGATCCGACGTAGTTCGCGCTGTACTTCACGTAGTAGCTGAGATAGACCGAGTTGCTGGCGGCGAACAAGTGACGCTGAGCCCCGTTGCCCTGCGGGCTGGTCGCCCCCTTCAGCCAGTGATATTGAGCGGAAGCGGTGCTTCCAGCGATGTGCTCGGTCGTGCTCAGCGTCGCGCTCGGATTGTCATACCATCCGCGCGAGCCGATGTTGGAGTCCTCGAAGTTTTCCGAGAACAGCAGCGTTCCACCTCCGGGCGGCGGTGCCGCGGTAACAGTCGCAGCCGACGTACCTGATTTGCCCGAGCTGGTCGCGGTGATGGTCGCCGATCCGGCAGCTACTCCGGTAACTACGCCGCTCGAGTTCACAGTCGCGATGTTGGTGTTGTCCGAGGACCAGGTGACAGTCTGGCCGGACATAGTATTGCCGTTTTGGTCCTTCACCGTGGCGGTCAGGTTAGACGTAGATCCAACCTGAACGGAGACTGTACCAGGTGAGACCGTGACGGTCGTCACTACTGGAACCGGTGGTGGCGCCGCGGTAACGGTGATGGTGGCAGTGCCTGACTTGCCTGAGCTCGTTGCCGTGATCGTCGCGGAACCGGCAGCAACTCCGGACACCACTCCCGACGAGTTCACAGTTGCAATGCCGGTCTTGTCGCTCGACCACGAAACCGTCTGTCCGGTCATCGCGTTGCCGTTCTGGTCTTTCACCGTCGCGCTCAATGGTGTCGTTGCCCCCACCTGTACCGAGGCCGAGGTAGGTGAGACCGAAACCGTGGTGACAACGGGGACAGGAGGCGGTGGGGGCGGTGGAGGGTTGCTGCCACCAGTGGTCGTTCCGTCGGCGACGTTTGACGTCTGACCCAGGACTGCCTGCGAGTTCAGCGTCCCGCGATAGGCTACGACCTGGAAGTTGTAGTCGGTGGCGGGAGAAAGGCCCTGGACGGTGCACGAGATCGCCGCGCCGATTGCGCTTCCCGCCAGCGGTGTAGCGCAAGTTCCGTTTGCAACAGCAGTCGCAGAACCCCATGAGATCGGAGCCACTGCGTATCGAACGTCATACTTCGCAGGCTGGCCCATCCCGTTGTCGACTTCGGTGAACGACAACGTAGCAGCGTTGTCCGTCGTCGACTGCACGGCAAGGTTGGTCACGGCGGCGGGCGGGCCGGCGACGATTGTCGTCGAATGATCCGCTGAGCAGACCGCGAGTAGTGGTATGGCTGAAATCCAGCCGAATCGACGGGCCATCAAAGCAATACCTGCGAATAATTTCCGCATATAGTCTAAGCCTCGCTCGAAATTCTTCGAGATCGAATTCTTGCGGCGCCTGACGACCAATAAAAAAGCCGCCGCGACACCGAGGTTGTCGGATTCGCTGGCGGCTCGGCTGGCATGGCGGATGATTCCGCTACAGCCCCGTAGCTCTGTGTCACCGTCTTTCGACGGCTTTACTCTGGGCAGCGTTGCCTGCTTTGAGTCTCTTTTCGCGGAGTGCTCTTAACGCAAACGTGCACTTCCGTTACAACACTGACGCGTGCAAATGCGCGGCCGTCACGCCAACAAAGACCGAAGGGCGGACCGCTGTGATAGTCAAACTGACGATCGGATGTTCCTACGGACGGGGTGGGATTCGAACCCACGGTACGCTTTTAACGTACACACACTTTCCAGGCGTGCGCCTTAAACCACTCGGCCACCCGTCCTGACAGATTTTTCGGGAGGAAGAACGGACAGGGAGAGATTCGAACTCTCGATACCGGGTTCACCGGTATGCCGGTTTTCGAGACCGGTGCCTTCAACCACTCGGCCACCTGTCCTGGAGCCTCCGAAGTTATCGGGGAAAAACGAGTTCTTCAACCGACGCGATGGAAAAAGTTTGCGCGCCTGGAGCGTTAACCAGAGGTGCGCTGACTTCTGAAGAATTCCTCGATCAGCCGCGCGCATTCGTCTGCCAGCACTCCGGCACGTACCTCGGGGTTGTGATTCAACCGCGGATGCCTGAGCAGGTCGCCGACGGATCCGCCCATGCCGGCCTTTTCATCCCATGCGCCAAAGACAACACGCTTGATGCGCGCAAGCACAATCGCCCCGGCGCACATGGCGCATGGTTCAACGGTTACGAACAGCGTGCAGTCGTCCAGTCGCCACCGATCCAGCTTCGATGACGCTTCCCGAATCGTCAGCACTTCGGCGTGGGCGGTGGGATCCTGATCGCGCAGCGTGCGATTCGACGCCGCGGCGATGATCGATCCGTCGCGTACGATCACCGCCCCGATCGGCACTTCATTCCTCCGCGCGGCTTCGCGAGCGACGTCGAGCGCGTTACGGATATACTGCTCGTCGCTCTCAAGTGACGAGGTGCCGAAGGATGATTCGCTCCGCGCGCTATCTGCCTGCAAGCGCAGGCTCGCTGGTCTTGCGGAACGTGAGCTCGCCTTTCGGATCGCGATCGACGATGATGTGATCTCCTTCGGAGAAGCGCCCCTCGAGCACCGCCAGCGCCAACGGGTTCTGCAGCAAGCGCTGGATAGCGCGCTTGAGCGGGCGAGCGCCGAAGGCTGGATCATAACCCTCCGTCGCCAGCACTTCCCTGGCGCCTGGGGTTAGCTCAAACGTCAGCTTGCGCTCGGCAAGCAGCTGCTCGAGCCGCTTGAGCTGCAGGTCGATGATGTGCTCGATCTGCTCCTTGCCGAGTGGACGGAAGATGATGATGTCATCGACGCGATTGAGAAACTCGGGGCGGAAATGTTGACGCAATGCGCTCAACACCTGCGCTTCGACCACTGCGCGATCGTCGCCGGTGTGCTCCAGGATGTACGTGCTGCCGATGTTCGATGTCATGATGATGACTGTATTTCTGAAATCGACGGTCCGCCCCTGTGAGTCGGTGAGCCGCCCATCATCGAGAATCTGCAGCAGGATGTTGAAGACGTCGGGGTGCGCTTTCTCGATTTCGTCGAACAGCACGACGGAATACGGCCGGCGACGAATTGCTTCCGTCAGCTGGCCGCCTTCCTCGAAACCGACATAGCCCGGCGGCGCTCCGATCAACCGCGCGACGGCGTGCTTCTCCATGTACTCGGACATGTCGATGCGCACCATGGCGTGCTCATTGTCGAACAGGAATTCCGCGAGCGCCCGCGCAGTTTCGGTTTTGCCGACCCCGGTAGGGCCGAGGAAGATGAACGAGCCAATCGGCCGGTTGGGATCCTGTAACCCGGCGCGCGAACGACGGACAGCATTGGCAACTGCGCCCACTGCCTCTTCCTGACCGATTACGCGTTGCGCCAGCTCATTCTCCAGCTTGGTGAGTCGCTCGCGCTCGCCTTCCATCATCTTGGCGACTGGAATGCCGGTCCATTTCGAAACGATCTCGGCCACGTCTTCGGCAGTCACTTCCTCCTTGAGGAAGCGCGATCCCCCGCCCTGTCTGCTGGCGAGCTTTTGCTCGGCTTCCTTCATCTGCCGCTCGAGCTGTGGAATCTGACCGTAGGTAATCTCCGCGGCTTTCTGCAGATCACCGGCACGAGTCACACGCTCGGCTTCGATACGCGCCTGCTCGATTTGCTGGGTGATCTTGCCCACCGCGCCAAGCGTCTCTTTTTCCTGCTGCCACTGAGCCTTCATCGCCGCTGACTTTTCGCGCAGCTCGGCGAGATCACGCTCGAGCGCGGTCAATCGCTCGCGTGATGCTTTGTCTTTTTCCTTCTGCAGCGCCTGGCGCTCGATCTCGAGCTGGGTGATGCGCCGCTCGACTTCGTCGATCTCCTGCGGCATCGAATCGATCTCGATTCTGAGGCGCGACGCCGCTTCATCGATCAAGTCGATGGCCTTGTCGGGCAGGAAGCGATCGCCGATGTATCTGTTGGAAAGCGTAGCCGCGGCGACGATTGCTCCGTCGGTGATTCGAACCCCGTGATGCGACTCATAACGCTCCTTGAGGCCGCGCAAAATCGCGATCGTGCTTTCGACGGTGGGCTCGCCGACATACACCGGCTGGAAGCGCCGCTCGAGCGCCGCGTCCTTCTCGATGTTCTTGCGATACTCATCGAGAGTCGTGGCCCCGACAACGCGCAATTCGCCGCGCGCCAACATCGGCTTCAGCATGTTGCCGGCATCCATCGAGCCCTCGGCCTTCCCCGCGCCGACGATTGTGTGCAGCTCGTCGATGAACACGATGAACTTGCCCTCACCTTCGGTGATTTCTTTGAGTACTGCCTTCAGCCGCTCCTCGAACTCGCCGCGGAATTTCGCACCGGCGATCAACGCACCGAGGTCGAGAGAGACCAGGCGCTTGTTGCGAAGACCTTCTGGCACATCGCCGTTGGCAATGCGCTGAGCGAGCCCTTCGGCGATGGCGGTCTTGCCGACGCCTGGTTCACCAATGAGCACCGGATTGTTCTTCGTACGGCGGGACAGAACCTGTACTACGCGACGGATTTCCTCGTCGCGTCCGATGACCGGATCGAGCTTTCCTTTGCGAGCTGCCTCAGTGAGATCGCGCGTGTATCGTTGCAGCGCCTGATACTGATTCTCCGGCGTCTGGTCCGTGACGCGATGGGAGCCACGCACCTGTTCGAGCGCCTCGAGCAACTCATCGTGTCCGGCGCCGACGCCATTGAGCAGTGTTCGGCTTTCAGTCCCCTTTACATCGGAGAGCGCCAGAAGGAAATGCTCGGTTGAGACGAAGTCGTCACCGAGCTTCCGCGCGTCGGCCTCGGCTTTGTCGAAGACCTGGTTGATCTCGCGAGACAGAGTTGGCTGTGCGTTCGACTGCTTTGGATAGCGCGCCATCTCGCGACCGACGGCCTCGCGAAGTTGGGCAACGCTGACGCCAAGCTTCTGTAGGACTGGGACGACGATTCCCTCGTCCTGATCTAGAAGCGCCAGGAGGAGGTGGAGGTCATAGACGAGCGGGTTGCCGGTGCGCCGTGCGAGATCTACGGCCTCATTAAGCGCTTCGGTTGCTTTTACGGTAAGTCGATCTGGATTGATCATCGTTTATCAGGCACAGTTGGGCGCAGGAGCCTCGAAAAAGTGCAACCGAGGTGCCGCATAAAACCCGCCAAGTTGGCGCAGATCACGCCCCAAAAAGAAACGCGCTCTGGCATTCCTGCCAGAGCGCGCATGTGAAAATGGCCGACTACTGTTTTCTCACGATCATCTTCTTCACGAGGACCTTTCCGTCGACTTCGAGTCGGAAGAGATAGATCCCGGAAGCAACGTCATCTCCAGTCTGCGAGTACTTCCCGTCCCAGTATGCGAGGTATGAACCGCAAGTCAAAAGCTGGTTCTCCAACGCCTCTCCACCAGCCGCATTCCCCACACCGCCTTGCAAAACCGGCACAGCGATCTGCTGAGCCAGCAGGTTATACACCTTCAGCGTAACGCGGTGTTGACGACCCGGATCCGAGCATCCTTGCGCATCGCCTACTACGAACTCGATATGGGTGTCTTGAGTTACCGGGTTTGGGTAATTCTGCTTCAACTGCAACCCGGCGCCTTGTCCTCCGGGGTTTTGGGTCTGAATACCCTGCGCCGCCGAACGACTTGGCATGAACGCGCCGATTACGAGCACCAGGAACAGCGCCCGACACAGCTGCTTCATGTGTTGTCTCCAACTGACGAAAAAGGGTCTTTAGACGCTAACTCCTACCAAGGTGGACATGTGTTCTCTGGCGCGAACTTACGAACGCGTTGTTGAGGTGTCAAGCAAAACCTCGGGGATTTCCTTTAATACCCTCCCATCACCACGCCGTTCAGTAACGCCGCGCCGATCGCAGAACTCGAGGAATGGAATCAGAAACTTTCGTGACGATCCCAACACATCCCGAAGCTGAGCGGGGACATAAACCTCACCCGGCTTCAGTGATTCCTTGAGCTGCGCGATCATCGCATCGAGTGCAATCCGGTCGTAATAGCGATCTCGCTCCACCTGAACGATTCGCCCCTGCCTCTCCAGCATCCGAAGCAAAGCAGGCACCGAGCTACCATAACGGGAGACTAACTCTCCAACGCTTGGCGGCTCCTGTACGGCAGCGCAAATATCATGCGCCAGATGGTTAGTGGCTTCGACGTCGCGAGCCGTCGGCGATGGCGTCCAGCCAACGCGCCGGAGCAGCGGGCCCGTCGATTCGATCTCGCCTGACTGCTGCAATCCGGAGATTGCGACGTCGGCGAGCTCCTCGTTGACGTGCAAGCTCTCACGCACGGTTCGCGCGGGAATGCCGACCGCCAATGGAGATTTGATCTCGAATTCCGCGACGATTCTTCTTACGCTTGCCATTACTTGTTCGACAGCCGCAGAGAGAAAAAGGTTGTGGGTGGCGACGTATGCGCCGCTCACCGTCGCGATCTTTTCAACCTCAGCGGGGCTACACCCGATCCGAATCGGTACCTCGTTCTTCGGTAAGCCCTGAGTTGTCTGCGCTTCGAGAACGTAGCGGAGGCGCGCCAGGGGATCGCTCGACAGCGCAGCAAGTCGGTCGCCCCACGCCGGCAGTCGCCGCCGACGTGCGTATGGATCGACAACGACGCCACCTCCAATCGTTCGCAGCGGCGCCGGGAGTCGCAGCACAAATCGATCACCGCCACGCAGCACGATGGGTGAATCGGTGACGATGCGCGCAAGCGCATCTCCGGTGCTTCGCTGCACGCCTCCGCGGGTCAGCTGCGCGCGAACTTCTGTCGCGCCGGCGTGCAGTCGCAGCTGCGTTCTCGGCGTCAATGCATGAACCGATGCGCGGTCGATTCTCACAACCGCCTCGAACAACGAGGTCGGGATCCAGCCTTCGTCGCGCACGATGACGGATCCGCGCGGTGCTTCGTTCACCTCTACACCTGCGAGCGCGACCGCGGCTCGCGATCCAGCCACGATCCGCGACGACAATCTGCCGTGCTGCTCCAGGCGACGCACGCGCGCGGATCGCTTCGACGGCAGGATTAAAACCGGCGAGTCTGCGTCGAGCTCTCCGCTCCAGACGGTGCCCGTAACCACCGTGCCCGTACCCTTGATCGTAAACGAGCGGTCGATCGGCAGCCGAAACACATCGCCCGTGCGACGGCTGGCGACTTTGGTGAGAACGCTTGCGAGACTGGCCCGAAGTCCGTCGATGCCGGCACCGGTCCGCGGCGAGCAGGCGACGATGCCAGGTTCGGGTAGCTGTTTCTGGGTGAAAAGTCTCAGGACATCCTGCTCCACCATTGCGATCCAATCGGGGTCGACGAGATCGGACTTCGTGATCGCAACCGCAATCTGCGGAATGGCGAGCAACTGGAGTATCGAGAGGTGTTCGACCGTTTGCGGCATCACACCTTCGTCAGCAGCGACGACGAGGAGACCAAGGTCGATCCCGCTGGCGCCCACCACCATGCTACGAACGAAATCTTCGTGACCCGGCACATCGATTACTCCGACGGTTCCGACGCCGTCGAGTGAGAGAGCGGCGAACCCAAGGTCAATGGTGATGCCGCGCCGCTTTTCTTCAGGCAGGCGATCTGTGTCGATCCCCGTGAGTGCTTTGACGAGAGCGGTCTTCCCGTGATCGATGTGACCGGCAGTTCCGATGATCACGCGGCGCTCCAGCGGTCGTGTTCCCAAACTGCGAACGCGCGCAACGGACGATCGTCCCCGACATGCGCACCGATGAACTCGCGGAGCAGACGCTGGTGCGAACGACCTTCGTTCTCACCTAGCTGTGGTGTCGTATCCGCGGCGACGACCGCAACGGCGGGGATCGCCTCCTCGAGCCAGCCGCGAATTACACTCCGCGCACTCGATGGGATGCGCCGGCCGATGGGGGCGAGCCGGCTGCATGACGGACACACGATTCCACCGGCAGCGTGGGAGAAGGTCGCATCGTCAGCATCGCGGAGCGGTGCGTGGCAGAGCGAGCAGTTCGACAACTCTGGTGTAAATCCAAGCACCGAGATGATTCGCCAGCAGCCGGCCAGTCCATCTTCGACTGTCGCGGCCGGCGACGACCGTGTGAGAGTATCGAGGCTTTCGGCAACGGTCTCATACAGAAGAGGATTCGGTTCCTCGCCGCCAAAACGGAGGGCCAGCTCGGCGATTGCCGACGCCGCTGTAAAACGACCGATGTCGAACGCGAGCTCGTTGCGAGTGCGGGACAGCTCGAACGAAGAGAGATTGTGCAGCTCGCGGTTCGGTTTGATGTACAGCTGGGCCGTCCCCTCGGCGAAAAGATCCAGCGCCGACCCATATCGACCGCGTGACTTGCGGGCTCCGCGCGCGAGGACGGACTGCACACCGGCCTCGCGTGTCAGCAGCCGGATAATGCGTGAGCTTTCGAGATAGTCGAACGCGTGAAGGACGATCGCGTCGGTAACCAGCAGCGACATTCCAAGAATGTAAACGCGGGACAAACCGCTCGCACGTCAGAAAATAGCCTCTGCCCTGCCACCGATCAGAATCGTTCTGCCTGGCGCCGCAAAGTGCAGAACATCCTCATAGTGTCGGTCGAACAAGTTCTCGACGCGCCCCGTCAGCGTCAGCCGGGTGAACTGTTTGACTAGTGGCAGCTCTCCGGAAACGTCGACTCGTGTGTATGCCGGCAGGGCGACCCTCGGCGACGGAAACTGCGAGAAGTCGAGATCGGGACGCTGCCCAACGTACAGCACTGTCGTGCCGAGGTTGAATCCGCGCGCGAGGTAGGACATGCCCAGCGTTCCCGAGTGACTGGGACGTCGCAGCAGTGCGTCGCCCGCGCGGTCCCCACCCTGATAGTTTGCGTCGACCTCGTCCACGCGGGGATTCACTACGGTGTAGCTGGCGTTGCCGCGCCAGGCGCCGCCGAGCAACGCCTGGATCTCCGCCTCATATCCATTCGACACGGCGGCGTTGAGGTTCGCGTAGCTTCCCTTGAAATCGGGTGGCCCACCGTTGACGTACTGGATCAGGTCCGCGAAGCGCTGCGTGAAATAACTGGCGCTGACCCGAACGGCATCTCCGGGAAGGAATGCGAGCACGCCGATTTCAGCAGCATGAGTTTTCTCGGGTCTGAGATTGGGGCTGCCGATCGTGTACAGCGTCGGGCGCAGCTCGTTGAATGCGGGCGCATTGAAGGCGCTGCTGAGCGAGCCCCTCAGCCGCAGCCCGCTGACTATTCCGAAATTCCCACCCAATCGATACGTCGCATAGCGTGCGTAGTCGGAATTGTCGTCAACTCGCCCGCTCAGCGTATATGACAATCGATCAACGGGACTACCGAGCAGCTCTGCGTAGTATGCGACGTTGTGACGGCTGGCGTCGAAGGCATCCGTCTGAGTAGTTGGCGCTCCCACCGCACCCGAGCCGGTGGCAGAGTTTTCGTGTTCCTGCTCGAGCACTCCGCCGACAGCCAAAGCGCTGTTGCTCGGAAGAAAAAAGGCAAGACGGCCCTCTACGTTCCGGCGATAGCCGCGCGAGCGGAAAGCGGAGTGCTGGGGCGCCGGCGAGCCAAACGGTACGGCTATGTCTTCAGTTAGATCGTAAACGTCATTGGTACCGGCGAGCAATCGCGCCTGTGCGCGCGCGCCAAGGTTACGACGCGCATCGAGACCAACCGTCAGCCGATGCTGAACGCGATAGGAGTTGGTGTCGACTGGCTGCCCGGTGAAATCAGTCGGATAATGAAACTCGGCGGTTGTGTAGCGCGCGGATACGCGCGCCTCGCCAACTCCGCCGCTACCGAGGCCAACGGAGCTGCTGAGCGTCCCGTTGCGATACTCGTTATTGAACTGCAGTACGCCGTCGGTCGAATGGTGACCGGCCCCGAGCGAATAGTTGGCAAGCCCGGCGGAGCCCTGTGCGCTACCGTCGACGTCCACGGTGCCATAAGTACCACCGCGCGCGGATAACGAGGCTGATGGTCTGGCGGTGCCGCGCCGGGTAAAGATCTGAACTACGCCAGTGACGGCGTCGGCGCCGTACAAGACACTCGCCGGCCCGCGCACGATCTCGATGCGATCGATATTGTCGGTCGTGAGATGACTGAAGTCGAACGCACCACCCGCAGAGTTCACCGGCACACCATCGATCAGGACTTTGGTGTATCGGCTTTCGCCGCCACGGAGAAATAGCGACGTCAGTGAGCCGACCGAGCCGCTCTGCACGAGCTGAGCGCCGGGCACCTCGCGTAACGCGTCGACCACTCTCGCAACTCCGCGCGCACGTAGATCCTCGCCCGACAAGACCGTCACGGCCTGGGAAAGCGCGTCCGCTCTTCTCGGCTGCGTCGATGCTGACACGACTACGGGTTCGAGAGTTGTGGTGTCGGGGGTTTGAGCACTGACGCTGCTCGCAGCGAGTGAAAGCAAAGCGCCAACTACGCCGACGATCTTTCTATTCATCGTTTTATCTCTCTGGTAAACTGTTCAGGTTCGTAAAGGGCGACGCAGTGGAACCAGTGCCGGTGCGCCGACAGCCGGGTCGCGCGTGATCACAACCGGCCATCCATAGATCGATTCGAGGCGCTCTGCTTTCATCACTTCGTTGGGGCGCCCGCTCACGGCGACTTTTCCGTGATCCAGCAGTACGATCGTATCGGCGAAGCGAGCCAGAAGATTGAGCTGATGACTGACCAGCAGCACCGCCAGCCCGCTGCGCGCAAGCGATGCGAGTAGCTCGAAAATCGCCATCTCGTGGGCGACATCGAGGAACGTCGTCGGCTCGTCCAATACCAGCGACGGCGCACGCTGAGCCAACGCTCGCGCAATCCGCACGCGTTGCCATTCTCCACCCGACAGCGCGTCCGTGGTCCTATCAGCGAGATCGTCGACGCCCGATTGAGTCAGAGCGTCGTCGACGGCCTGGTTGTCTGCAGAGTCAGCAGACCGCCAGAGTCCGAGGTGCGGGTAGCGACCAATTGCGACGTAATCCCGCACCCGCATCGGGAACGCTGTTTCTTCACGCTGCGGAACCACCGCCATCTGGAGCGCGAGAGCATTAGGTGCAAGCGTGCGCGCATCGCTACCACTTACGGTCGCACGGCCGCTCTTGAGATCCACGCGTCCAAGCAGTGCGCGGACAATGGTGCTCTTCCCCGACCCATTCGGCCCAGCGAGAGCGGTGATGCGACCAGCGGGCGCGTCGAAGCTGACGCCATCGACAGCATTCGCTCGAGCGCCAGGATAGGCGACCACAAGATTCTCGACAGCGATCATGCCGCCCTGCGCAGTTGAACGAGGAAAAACGGAACGCCGAGGAGAGCTGTAATTGCTCCAAGAGGCAGCTCGATCGGTGATGCGAGGGTGCGGGCTGCGAGATCTGCGACGACGACGAGTGTGCCGCCAATCAATCCCGCGGCCAGAATGAGCGGCCGGTGGGCTCGAAGTCCCATCGCGCGTGCAATGTGCGGCACCACCAATCCCACGAACCCGACGAGGCCGGCCGCGGCAACCGTGGCAGCGGCAAGAATGGCAGCAAGAATGAAGGCTCTCCGCCCGGCGCGATCGGCATCCACACCCAGCGACACTGCGGTGTCCTCACCAAGAGCGAGTACGTCGATTTCCCGAGCCCAGTACAAAACCGCGCCGCCAACGATCACCACACTGGCCGCCAGCCAGGCGACGCGGGACCACGTCGCGTCCGTAGCAGATCCCATCATCCACCACAGTGCGCCGCGGATCCGATTGGGCTCAGCGCTCGCGAGCGCAACCATGATGATTGCGTTCGCAAATGCACCAACGATGACGCCAGCGATCAACAGCGTCCTGAGGTCCCCGCGTGTCGCCCGCCCGCCCGTGCGTCCGACTGCGAGTGTGACAAAGACCGCGATCACGCTGCCTGCGAACGCAGCCAGAGTAATTGCGGCTTCGCCGGTAGCGCCGAGTGCAAACGCCATCACAGCTCCCACTGCAGCACCGCCGGAGACGCCCAGCAGATAGGGCTCGGCCAGCGGATTGCGGAGCGTGCCCTGCAACATCGCCCCACTCGCTCCGAGTCCGGCTCCGACGAGTGAGCCAAGGATGACGCGAGGCAGTCGAAGATCTCGGACGATGGCGATAGCAGTTGGATCACCCTGACCACGCAGCGCGTCCAGCACTGACAAAATGGGCACGGACACCGGTCCGTTGGCGATCGCGATCATCGAGACCGCGATCAAAACAAGCGCGAGTAAGAGCCAGTACGAAGCGCGGAAGCTCGTCACTTCATTACTTCCGGATGAATCAGTTTCGCGAGTGACACCGCGGCTTCGCCCAACCGAACGGCCGGTCGCGCTACCAGAATCGTATCGACGACGAGAATCTTGCCGTCGCGGGCGGCGCGTACGATTTTCCAGCGCGGGTCAGACTCGATCGCGTGTGCACCAATCGGCCCGGCCAGGATGAAATCGGGATCTCGCTTCGCCACATCCTCCAGCGTGATCTCACCCGACGGTCCGTGAATGTCGCGGTAAGCGTTGGTGGCACCGGCGATGTTTACGAGCTCGTCCATGAAGCTGCCGCTGCCAACTGTGATGAGCGGCGCATCCCAGATGTGCCAGAACACGGTAGGCCTGGCGACGTGGTGCGTCTTTGACTCGACTCCCCGCAGCGTACGCTCGACAGAATCGCGCACGATAACTGCCCGCGCTGTGTCGTGGAGAATCTCGCCGAGCAACATCGTCGTTCGTGCGAAGTCTGCGATGTGATCGTTCTTGAGCGAGACTGTATTGACGCCGCTGGCGATGAGACGCGCTGCCGCTGTCCGATTATCCTGACTCGCATAGAGCACGACCAGATCCGGACGCGCACCAAGGATTGCTTCGACGTTTGGGTTGATTCCATTGCCGAGGTCGGGAACCAGTCGCGCGGAATCAGGCCACAGATCGAATTGAGTTCGCCCAATCAGTCGACGGCCGGCACCGAGCGCGAAGAATGTCTCGGTCGTCGCTGGATTTAGCGAGACGATGCGCGACGGCGGCGTTGACGGAATGCGAATGGCATTGCCAAAATCGTCACGCAGGCTGGACGCTTGCTGTTCGCTGCGTTTGCACGCAACAAGAGCAGCAACGGCGATGAACAGTGAAATCGGTCGAGCCCGAAAAAACAAAACGGACACTCCTCTCAGAGGAATGCCCGCAACGAGCACACGTCAAAGACGCCTGACCGCCACCAGGACCTCCCCCGAGGTTCTGCAACGTGGCGCGGACGAGAGTCGTCTCCTGGCTCCGGGCCGCCCGACTCACCTTCCCAGCTGCGAATCAGCCAGTGGTGCTAACGAGTAGGCGTTCATTTGCCCGATACAGTGGCGGGGCCGCACCGGCATCAAACCGGTTTCCGTGGCTCCCGTCCGCGATCAATTGTGATGGCGAAGCTATCTACGTCGCAGAGCCTGCGCAAGCGCGACAACCATCGACGCGCCAATCACCAGAGTAATCGCCAGCAGATAACGCGGATCGACAGTGCGCGTCGAAGGCGGCGCGGGAAGATCGATCACTGCGACAGAATTTTCCGGCATGTCGCTGGCAAGAAATCGTCTGTAGTTCCGCTCATCGACAGTGACGGGATCGACTTCGCGTATGTTCGGACCGCTGACCTTCCCGGTTTTGTCTTCGATCATGATCTCGTACACTTCGGTTGGTTTCTCCAGGGGGAGCTTCAGCGGGAAGGAGTTCGCCGGCAGAGAATACGAGAACGAAAGCTGTTTGACACCAGGAGCAAGTGGCGCGAAGACGCTGACGACGCCGTCCTTGAACGAAACCGCCTGTCCTGAGATGTCACCCTGCCCAACGCGGAAATCAGCCGCGGCGGGAGCGATGTGAGTTGCCCACGTTGCCGCGGTTGGACTATCACCGGCGGCAACTCTGGTCACCGAAGAGTCATTAGAGAGATCGTAGACTTCGACGATCGATCGGCGCGCATTGGCGTCGGCGGCTGACACCACGACATGATGTCCGCGCAGGCTGAGAGGTACGTGACCGGAAGTCGTATCGAACACCGCGATTTCACCGTCATCACCGCTCACCTTGCCCTCTGCCAGCGGCGGAGTGAAGTAAGCGATACCGTCGTAAAACGCGGAGACGAAATACACCGCGTCCTCACTGCCGGTTCGCGTGTAATTGAACAGGTAGTGTCCCCGAGCATCGGATCGAACCGAATCGAGCGGACCGGCGCGATCCGGCCCCACGCGATGAAGCACGACCCAGGCGCCGCTAACGGGGTCCATGTGCTTCGAGCCCGGGCGAACGATTCGGCCGGAGACTTGTTGGGGAGCTGAGGAGAGCGCGACCTGCAACAGCAGCAGGCCCGCCAGACTACATATTGAACTTCCCAAAGTCTTCGGGACGCAGGTTCTCGAGGTATTCCTTCAGCTGCTCGGCGGACATTTCGTCCGACGGCTCGGCCAGAGTTTCGGGCGTGGTCTGGCCGTCTTCGAGGAGGAGCGCAGTCAGAAGACTTTCCTGCGCGTAGATCGGCGCCTCGAACCGCAACGCAATCGCGATGCTGTCCGACGGACGGGCATCGATGTGAACTGCGCCTGACGTTCGCGCGATGTGCAGCTCGGCGTAGAAAGTTCGATTCTCGACCTTGGTGATGTTCACGCGACGCAGCGTGCCACCCATCCCGATGATGAGATTCTTGCAAAGGTCGTGGGTGAGTGGGCGCTCGCGCTTCAGCTTGTTCATCTCGATGACGATCGACTCCGCTTCCGGCTGGCCGATCCAGATCGGCAGCAGTCGCGCGCCGCCCTTCTCCTGCAGGATGACGACATAGGAGTTGGTCGATCGGTCAAGGCCGAGCCGCATCACTTCGACTTCGACTAGCTGCATGAAAACAAGATAACGTTGTGTCCCGAAAGTAGAAAAGCTGACCGCGGTCGCGATCAGCCTTTATACACTGCTTGCAGCGTCGGAGTTACTTGGTTTCGACAGCCTTTTTGAGATCCGAAACCCGATCGAGCCGTTCCCACGTGAACAGCGTGCCTTTGCCATTCTTCTTCGGCTCGCGGCCGAAGTGTCCATAGGCCGAAGTCGCACTGTAAATCGGCTTGCGGAGATCGAGGGCCTCGATGATTCCCTTCGGCGTCAGGTTAAAGACTTTTCTGATCGCCTTCATGATCGCCGTTTCCGGCACGGTGTTGGTGCCGAACGTGTCGACGTTTACGGAAACGGGCTCGGCGACGCCGATGGCGTACGCCACCTGAACCTCGCAGCGTCGGGCGAGCTTGGCGCCGACAATGTTCTTCGCCACCCAACGGGCAGCGTAGCACGCAGAGCGATCCACCTTCGAAGGGTCCTTGCCACTGAACGCACCACCACCGTGACGACCCATACCGCCGTAGGTGTCGACGATGATTTTACGGCCGGTCAGCCCGGCGTCGCCTTGAGGCCCGCCAATCACGAAGCGACCAGTCGGATTGATGTGGTATTTCACGTTCTTGTCGCGCAGCTCCTTCGGAATCACCGGCTCGATGACCTCCGCGATCACGGCCTCGCGAATCTTCTTGGTCGAGATGTCATCGGCGTGCTGGGTCGAAACGACGACAGTTTCGACGCCAACCGGGAGCGCATCCTCGTACAGAACGGTGACCTGGGCTTTTCCATCCGGCCTCACCCACCCGCCGTCCTTCGACCGGCGATATTCAGCGAGACGCTCGGTGAGTCGATGCGCGATCTGAATCGGCATCGGCATCAGCTCGGGGGTCTCATCCGTCGCGTAGCCGAACATCATGCCCTGGTCGCCGGCTCCGCCGGTGTCGACTCCCTGCGCGATATCTGGTGACTGCTTGTCGATGGTGCTGATGACGGCGCAGGTCTTGGCGTCGAACCCATAGACCGCGTCGTTGTAGCCGATGCGATTTATCGTCGAGCGGACGATTTCAGGAACGTTGACGTATGTCTTGGTGGTGATCTCGCCGGCAACGCACGCGAGCCCCGTCGTAACCAGCGTTTCGCAGGCTACACGAGCGGTGGGATCATCTTTGAGAATTGCATCGAGGATGGCATCCGAGATCGCGTCGGCGACCTTGTCGGGATGGCCCTCGGTAACTGACTCCGAGGTAAATAAATGTCGATCGAGCACGAAATTCCTTTAGGGAACTGAGGATGATCGGTGGCAACGGTCGTCGGGCCGTACTATTCCCGCGCCGAGGATGTTTTCACTCCACCGGAGCTTTCGAAGATATTCCCCTCCACGACGTCCGGCAACCCGGAACGCAGGAATGACGCGTCGCCGAAGGCACTCATCAAGCGACGACGAAGCTCTCCTTCTGCCTCCCGCGCGGTGCGTGATTCGAGTGCCGCGCTTGCAGCCTCCGCGGCGACGCCGACGCTGACGCCACGCACGATGCGCTTGACGAGCGGGACAGCGCGGCCGGCGACGCTAAGCGATCGCACCCCGAGCCCGATCAGCGCGAACGCCATCAACGGCTGGGAGGCCATTTCTCCGCACACTGCGACCTCGAGCCGGTGTGCAACACCGACGTCGACGATGCGCTTGATCAGCGCCAGCACCGCCGGGTGCAACGGCGTGAAGCGCGACGCGAGATTGGCGCTGCCGCGATCGACCGCCAGCGTGTACTGCACCAGATCGTTGGTGCCGATGCTGAAGAAGGAAACGTCGTCGACCAGCGTGTGCACCGAAATTGCCGCAGCCGGAGTCTCGACCATTACGCCGAGTGGCAAGTCATGCCGATACTGCACGCCCCTCGCGTCCAGCTCGCGCGCGGCCTCATTGAGCAAATGCTTCGCCTGCTTCACTTCGTCGAGTGTGATCACGAGCGGAAACATGATCCTGACATCCCCGTGCATCGCCGCGCGCAGCAATGCGCGGAGCTGCGTCTTGAACAGCTCCGGCTCGTCCAGGCACATGCGGATCGCGCGCCAGCCGAGGAACGGATTTGGATCGGTCGGATAGCCGCCGACCGGCAGCTTGTCGCCGCCGACGTCGAACGTGCGAATGACAACGGGGCGCCCGCCAAACGCTTCCACGACGTGACGATAGGCTCGGTATTGCTCTTCCTCATCGGGCATTGTCGCCCTGCCGACAACGAGGAATTCAGTTCGCATTAGACCGACCCCTTCTGCTCCACTGTGGGCGGCGAATTCAGCTTCCTCGGGCAAATCGACATTCGCGCGCAATGTCACCCAGTGGCCATCGAGGGTGACCGATTCGGCCGCTGCCAGCGCCTGCAGCTCTTTGTCTTCGAGTGCTTCGACGGCGCGACGCTCGCGGTATTTCTTGATCTGACTTGGCGTCGGATTGACGACAAGCACGCCGGATGTGCCGTCGAGAATCACGTGCTCGTTGCCTGTCAGCTGCTCGGTCGCGTTACGCAAGCCGACAACGGCGGGCAAACCCAGCGACCGCGCGAGAATCGCGACGTGTGACGTGCGCGTGCCGGCATCGGTCGCGATACCGATGATGGCTTCGCGATCGAGCTGCACCGTCAGGCTCGGAGTCAGATCGTGTGTAACCAGAATTTTGTTCGATCCTTTCGGCAGATCGACTGGATCGTGGTCAGGAAGCCCGAGAAGGATCGACAGGACACGAATGTGGACGTCGATCAGATCACCTACTCTTTCACGCACGAGGGGACGTGCGTGATGCGCGAACTGCTGCCGCCACTCGAACATGACAAGATCGAATGCCTTTTCAGCCCCCAGGTTCTGGTGAATGAGCTCCTCGACCTGGCGAACGAGCTCCCCGTCCTCGAGGATCGAGATCTGGACGTCGAAGATCGCGGCCTCCTCGGCGCCCGCGTACTTCTCGGCGCGGGCCCGCACTTGTTGCAGTCGCTCGCGCGCCTTTTCCAGCGCGGCGTGAAAGCGCTTGATCTCACCGGGGATCGCTTCGTCGCTGATGATGCGGTGCCGGACATCGGGGACTTCCCAGCGCAGCAAGTGCACCTGGCCGTCCACGATTCCCGGCGACGCCGGCATGCCCGCGATCCCTCTTGCCACTAGCTCTCTCCGAACTTGTTGGCGATCACAGTCGAAAGCGCGTCGAGCGCTGCGTCAGCATCTTCACCGACCGCGCGCAGCACTATTGTCGCACCAAACTCGGCGGCCAGCATCATGACTCCCATGATGCTTTTTGCGTTCACTTCGAGATCGTCGCGCACGATGGTGATGTTGCTGCGGAATTTCCCCGCAGTCTTCACGATTTCAGCGGCCGGCCGCGCGTGAATCCCCAGTTTGTTGACGATCTTTACTTCGCGCTCTGGCATTAGGTCAGTACCGAGTAGAGAACGAAAACCGCCAGTACGCCGAGTGCGATGCGCCAACCTTCGGCGCGCTCTCGCAACAGGGCCAGGATCAGAATTCCAACGAGTGATGTCGCGACAATCCCACCGGCCAGCGCTCGCCCCGGACCTGTGATGCGCTGGAGCGCCAGAGGTAAAGCGATTCCCGCCACCAGCGCCGCCGCGCAACCGATGTACTGAGGCCCGCGACGGAGCACCGGATTGCCCAGCGCTGATGCGACGTTGAGACCGCGAGAAAGCCCGACGTGGAGTGCCCATGCCCTGAGCGCGAAGTGGCCGGCGTTGTACAGCAACAGAAATGTACCAACGACTGCCAACGGTGACCCACCTGCGCCGTAGACGCCCAGGGCAACCAGCGAGCAGAACGGCAGCCAGCTGGCCCAGACGAGCCGGTCGCCAACGCTCCCCAACGGGCCCGGGAGCGCTGTTCGGAACCGTTCAATGCGGGTTGGATCCACTCCCTCGAGCTCGGCACGGGTCAGCGCACCGACCGCGACTCCGGCGAGGTATGGGTGGGTGTTGAAGTAGCGTGACTGGCGCGCCAGAGCGGCGCGATACGCCGGGCCTGTGCGTCCACCCGGAAGTCGCGTCAACGCGGGCTCCATCGCGAATCCGAGCCCGGTTCCGTTGAGCGTCTCATAGTTCCATGAACCCTGCAGCGCGAGCAGGCGAAAGAACATCGCCGCCTTGATGCGCAGCGGGAGCGCGAACTTCGCTTCGGTCGGCGCTGTCATCGTGTCAACAGGATGAAAGTCCACGCGATGAGCCCCGCCAACAGAAACCAGAGCACGTAACGAACGGAGTGAAACACCTTCCACAGAGCCGCGCCCGCAACGATTGCAACGACCACCACCACAACCGCGCGTGAGGTTGCCGACTCACTGCCCCACACGGCGACGATGGCCTTCACGATCGGCGCGAATATCAACATTGCGATCGTCGTCACCAACGCAGCGCGCAGCAAATCCATCGTCATGCCGGACAGGTGGAACGAAAGGAGCGCGTGACGTGATCCCTCTTCGAGCTGATCGCGCAGAGTTTCCAGACGCGAAGCGATCAACCGGCGCAATACGACCATACTCCAGCCGCTGATGCTCGCGGTGAGCAACGCCGCGAGAACGGATGCGGGCAACGCACCGGGCATTCCAGCGGGCTGCGAGGCGAACAGGGCGCCACCAACCACTCCCGCTGATCCCCACTCCGGATAACGCGCGGCTCCGAACGGCAGCGTATCCAGCGCAATCATCTCGAGCACGACCCCGATCAGCAAACCAGCCGGCGGATTGCCGATGAACGCGCCCGCGGCAGTGGCCGCGACGATCGGCCGCGAGATCATTATCTGGGGAAAGCTGACGACATCGAGGCCAAGCAAACCACCGAGTAATGCCAGTGGGAGCGTTTCGAGCAGCGTCATCGAGCCGCGCCCTCGAGAACTTCAGCCAACGGCACCGGACGCGATGCGGGCACATCCTGCGCAGTCACCTCGACGCCGGCCGCCTCGAGATCGCGCAGCTGCGTTTCCTCGTCGGGAGTGAGATAGACATAGCGGAGCTTCTCACTGCGCCCTGCGCGGTGATGAATGCCACCGAGATTGACGTTGCCGATCGCCTTCACGCCTTTTACCAGTCGGTACATACTGGCGATGTCACCGGTGATGAGCAGGCCCGGTCGCGGATCGGCTGCGTAGCGAGCGTGATCCCTGATCGCCGTCGCGACATCGTTGAAAATGATCTCCATCTCCGGCGGAACTGCCATCCGATAGAGATCCTTTTCCCAGTCGCTCGCCGCCACCATGTCATCGACGAGCACGAGAAAGCGAATGTTGAGCGGCTGCCCCCAACCGACGACGACTTGCCCGTGAATCAGACGGTCATCGATTCGGTAGAGCTGAATCGCCATCAGCGACCGACCACGATCAGCGAAGCTTTGCCCCGCTCGGCGGCAGTACGCGCCGCCTCGGTCGGTGAAACTGCGTTGTTGAATACGAAATCGAGAAGGGTGGCCAGGTTCACACCGCTGACGAGAACGATTCCGGGATCATCCTTGACGATGCGTCGCGCGGCAATAGTAGCGCTGCCCGCCGGTAAGTCGGTAAAGATCACGCGCGCCCCAGTCCGGTTCAGTTGCTCGCGGATGGTCGACTCGATGTCCTCCGGCGTCATGCCCGTCATCGACAGCACCACCAGCTTGTCGCCCATCCCACAGATCTGACCGACCGCCGAGACGAGTCCACCGGCGAATTCGCCGTGTCCGATTACGACGGCGCGCGGTCGCTCTTCGTCGCCTTCCTTCATCTCACTCATGATCTTCCTGTAAATATTCTTGAATGTTAGAAGCCGCTGCCCGCTCCATGCGCCGCATCAGACGCTCGTTGAACTGCTCGGCGGCGTTGATGCCTGAGTAGCGAAGCAAATGGTTGAGCGCAATTACCTCGGCGATCACCGTGATGTTCTTGCCGGGATTCAGGAACACCGTGATCTTCGGCAGCTCGACGTCGAGAATTGTCGCGGTCTCGACATCGAGACCGGTGCGATCTACCACGGCGTGCTGGTCCCATTCCTCGAGCTGCACGACGACCTCGATGCGCTTTTGCTGGCGAACGGCGCGAATGCCAAAAATTGCGGGAATGTCGATCAGGCCGACGCCTCGGATCTCCATATAATGCCGCTGCATCTCGTGTCCGCGCCCGATCAGCACGTCGTTGCCACGCTTGCTTGTGATCACGAGATCGTCGGCGACGAGCCGGTGGCCGCGCTCGACCAGGTCGAGCACACATTCTGATTTACCAATCCCGCTCTTGCCTGAGAAGAAAACTCCAACACCAAACACATCAGCCAACGATCCGTGCAGCGAGATGGTGGGCGCGAACTCCATCTCGAGCACCGGCTTGATGCGCCGATAAAACTCGGCGGTCTTGAGCTTGGTGCGAATCAACGGAATTCCCGCGTTAGCGGCGAATTCCTTCAATCCGAGAGGCAGGCGCTGGCCTTTGGTAATAAAGACGGCCGGAATCGGGAATGAGAAGAAAAGATCGAGCACCTCGCGACGAACCGACGGGTTGAGTGATGCGAGGTAGGTGATCTCCGTCTCTCCGAGCACTTGCAGCCGTCCAGCGGAGAAACGCTTTACGTAGCCTGCAAGGGCGAGCCCCGGACTCGACACTTCCGCGTTCGCGACGACGCGATCGCGGCCCGAGCCGGGCTCGATCTCCTCGAGTTGTAGCGAGCTACGCAACCGATCAAGCAGCTGCCCGACGGTGACCTTGGCCGGCGGCATCAGCGCGCGCGAGTGTCAATCATTTTGAGACCACTTCCTCCAAATGCGCGAGCGTTTCGTCGGCCGATCGATCCCAGGTGAACGTCTGCGCGAACTTTCTGCCTGCCGCTCCGAGCACGCTCACCAGATCGGGAGACTGCACCAAGCCTCTCATCGCCGCCGCCATTGCTTCGGGATCATCCTGCGGAACGAGAAAGCCTGTCTCCCCGTCAATCACAGACTCGCGGATACCGGGGGAATTTGCCGCAATGACGGGCGTTCCGCATGCCGCAGCCTCCAGGTTGCTGATTCCCCAGCCTTCCTTGGGTGACGCAAGGACAGACGCCCAAGCCCGGCGAAGCAGGTGCACTTTCTGATCTTCGGGTACGAATCCAAGGAACTTCACTCTATCCCCAAGGTGGAGAGACTGCGCGAGCCCCTCCAGTGGCGCGCGATAATCGCCGGTGCCCGCAATCTCCAAAGTCGCATCGTCCAGATTCAAACTTGCGAATGCGCGAATCACGGTGTCGACCCGCTTGTATTTCTTGAGCCGTCCGAGATAGACGAACACCGGTTTCTCCGCGCGCTCGCCGGCATCAGGGGTCAGGCTCTGCGAGTCCACACCGTTATAGATGACGCGGATTGAACTTCGTGGGATGCCTCTGCTCGCGAGATCGTCAGCAGTGCTCTTGCTGACTGCCTCAAACGGGATTTTTCGATAGAGTAAGCCGAGTGGCCGCTCCGATAACCAGACTGCGGCCGCCAAGGGCGCCGACGCTTCGCGGAAGACAGTGCCGCCGAACAAGTGATGCACCAGCGCCACCAGCTTTTTTGCATCCCAGAGTGGCGTGTAGAGCGGGACTTTGTTCAAATCCTCGATCACGACGTCGTAGTTCTTCTGAGCCAGGTAGCGGCTGTAATAGCGCTTGGCCAGAAATGGGTAGGTGTGCCGGGTTCCGACCCTGTAAATGTCGATGCCGTCGGCCTGGACTCTGTTCGGCATCTTCGCCCAGCCGCTGCAAAGCAGATCGACGCTGTGGCCGCGCGCGACGATTCGACTGAAGATCTGTTGTAGATGAAGCTCGGCGCCGCCCGCCTGAGGATTCCCGGAATCCTGCCAGTTGAGAACGAGTATGCGCACTAGATCATGCCGGCCTGTCTGGCGAATGCGTCGAGAACACCATTGACGAACTTGGCGCTCGCCGATGTGCCGAAGCGCTCAGCGAGCCTCACCGCTTCCTGAATTGCCACGCGCGGTGGCGTTTCGCCCTTCAGCAGTTCTGCCGCGCCGAGCCGCAACACGGACCGCTCGATGGCGCCGAGGCGCTCCAGGCGCCAATTGGTAGTGAGATCAGCGAGACGGGAATCGAGCTCACTCCCGGCCTTGACTACCTCGCGAACGAGAAGACCGGCGATGCGCCGCTCTTCGGGAGCGACTGCCAGGTCATCCCAAACCTGCGTCGCGACACGATCGAGATTTTTCTCGCCCCGCATCTCCCACGCATACAGCGCCTGGAGGGCGCGCGCGCGGGCGCGGGATTCAATCCGCATCGTCCGGGTCCAGCCGGTTGAGGAGGTCAACCATCTCCAGGGTTGCCAGCGCGGCATCGAAACCCTTGTTGCCGTGCTCGCCACCCGCACGCGCCTCGGCCTGTTCATCAGTGTCGCAGGTCAGCACACCAAAGCCGATTGGCGTCTCGAGATCGGCGCTCGCGTCCGCCAGCCCACGCGATGCCTCACCTGCGATGTAATCGAAGTGTGCAGTGTCGCCGCGAATCACAGCTCCGCACGCAACGAGTCCATCGTAACGCTCGCTGGCAAGTAGCCATCGGGCAGCGATGGGAAGCTCCCATGCGCCGGGGACCCACACGACATCGATGTCATCGAATGAGACTCCGTGCTTCACGAGCGCCTCGAGCGCACCGTCCACCAGCTTTTTTACGATGGGCTCGTTGAAGCGACTCGCGAGCACGACCATCCGTCGTCCGGCGCCGCTAGGCGAACCGTGGAACTCAGCCATTTGCGGGAGGCGGGGGGAGGCGAGAGTTGAAAAGCGGAGTTAGGAGGCGAACAGGTGACCGAGCTTTGCGCGCTTGGCTTCCAGATAGCTTGAGTTTTCGTCGTGCGCGATCGAGATGATCGGCACACGCTCGTCGATTGTAAGTCCGTAGCCTTCGAGTCCAACCAGCTTGCGCGGATTGTTGGTGATCGGTCGAATCTTTTTCAGTCCAAGATCGAGCAGGATTTGCGCACCAATACCGTAGTTTCGCAGATCCGGCTTGAACCCCAGTCGCTCGTTGGCCTCGACGGTATCGATTCCTTCATCCTGCAGCTCGTAGGCTTTGAGCTTGTTGAGCAATCCGATGCCGCGCCCTTCCTGGTCGAGATAAACGACGACGCCCTTCCCTTCCTTCGCGATCAACTTCATCGCTGTATCGAGCTGCCACCCACAGTCGCAGCGAAGTGAGTGAAACACATCGCCCGTGAGGCACTTGGAGTGCATGCGCACCAGCACGCTCTCATCGGGCCCGACATCACCGAACACCAGCGCGATGTGCTCGTGCTTGTCGACGTCGTTGCGGTAGCCGACAACTTTCCATGCACCGAGCTCGGTCGGCAGCCGCGCTTCGGCAACGCGATGAACCAGGCGCTCCGTCTGAAGCCGGTGCGCGACGACCTGGGCGACGGTTATGAAGGTGAGGCCGTACTCCTGTGCGAACTTTTCCAACTGCGGGCGACGGGCGCTGGTACCATCCTCATTGAGGATCTCGCAAATGACGCCAGCCGGAGTGAGCCCGGCGAGGCGAGCGAGGTCCACCGCCGTTTCAGTATGGCCGACGCGCTGTAGCACACCGCCATCCCGCGCGCGCAGCGGAGGAACGTGTCCGGGGCGACGAAGGTCCGACGGCACCGCTTTGGGATCAACGGCTACACGAATGGTCTTTGCACGGTCCTGTGCGCTGACCCCGGTCGTGACACCGAAACGTTCATCCGCATCGATGCTGATCGTGAATGCCGTCCGGTATTCGTCGGTGCTGACCTCGCTCTGTGGATCGAGCTGAAGATGGTCGGCGCGCTCATTGGTCAAAGCGAGGCAAATCCAACCACCAGCTTTCCTGATCATGAAGTTGATCATCTCCGGCGTAACGAGCTCGGCCGCGCAAATGAGGTCGCCCTCGTTCTCACGGTCCTCGTCGTCAGCGACGATGATCATCTTGCCGGCCTTGATGTCGGCGATCGCCTGTTCAACCGTTCCAAACTTCATAACTACTTCAGTGCTCCAACGAAAAGTTGTTCAGTGAATCTAGCGGCGACCGGTCGCCCAGAAAGGGTTCGAGCAATCTGCGCACGTGTTTCGCGACAACGTCCGCCTCTACGTGGACCCGAGCCCCCGGAGTCAGATCGCCGAGGGTTGTGTGCCGCAGTGTGTACTCGATCAAAGACAGCTGTATTCCACGTGGCACCAGCTCGTTGACCGTAAGGCTGACGCCATCGACGGCGACCGAGCCGTGCAAAACGAATAGCGACTCGAAACCGCGCGGGATCTCGAGATCGATCAGTAACGCATCTCCCGCCCGATCGACCGCAGACACCCGCGCGACGAAATCGACATGACCCTGGACGATGTGTCCGCCGAGGCGGTCGGAAGCGCGAAGCGAGCGCTCGAGATTGACGCGAGTGCCCTGCTTCCAGTCGCCGATTGTCGTGCGCTCGAGAGTCGTTGTCACAGCCGCAGTTGTAAACCAATCGTCCCGATGCTCGCGGACGGTGAGGCAGGCACCATTGATGGCGATGCTCTCACCATCGGCCAGATCGGAAAACGGCGACCGAATGCGCAGCTCACGACCGGCATCAGTCTGCCGAACGCTTACCACTTCTCCGATTTCCTCGATCAATCCGGTGAACACTCAGGCCTCGTGCAACGCGTACGTTGACATTACGTCTTCGCCGAACTCAACCCGCCGCACGACGGGCAAATGCGAAAGCCAGTCCCGGTAGTCGCCGTTGAGATTCGCAAACGGACTCAGTGCGTTGCTATCGAGTTCGGTTGGTGACTGAAAGATAATCAATCGGTCTACCAGCTTTTCCTTCAGAAAGCCCGCCGCGAGCGTAGGACCGCCTTCAACGAACAGGTGTTGCACGTCGAATCCACGGAGCGCCTCGAGTGCCTGACGGATATCCTCAGCTTCGAACACATCGACGCCCGCGTTGTGAAGCGCGGCCAATCGGGCGACAGGAGGGCGATGCGCGAAGACGACTGTCGGAGTCTCGCGTGCGGTCTTCACCAGCGTTGAATCGAGCGGCGTCTCGGCATTGCGGTCGAACACGACCCGCATCGGCGCCACCCGCGCTTTCACAGAACCGCGGACTGTGAGCTCCGGATTGTCGGCGCGGACAGTGCCGATGCCGACAGCGATCGCGTCAACGTTGGCGCGGAGGCGATGCACTTCGGCACGCGACTGCTCATTGGAGATCCAGCGCCGCTCGCCCGAAGGATCATTCATCTTGCCATTTCGTGAGAGCGCCAGCTTGAGCGTGACCCATGGGCGACTCGTCTCTTTTGCAGCGAAGAAAAAAGGCGCGTTCAGCTCCAGAGCGGCTGACTCCTCGACGCCAAACTTGATCTCGACGCCGTAATCGGAGAGATGTCGCGCACCGCCTCCGGCCAACGCTGTCGGATCCGCACTGGCGATAACCACTCGTTTGATGCGGGCCTGCAGGATAGCCTCAGTGCAGGGTGGCTGCTTGCCATAGTGGTTGCAGGGTTCCAGCGTAACGTACATCGTCGCGCCGCGCGCCTTCTCGCCGGCAGCCTTGAGTGCAATCGCCTCGGCGTGCGCTTCACCATAGCGCGCGTGATAGCCCTCGCCGACGATCACACCGTCACGAACGACAACAGCGCCGACCATAGGGTTCGGCGCTGTTTGACCCCAGCCTTGCTGGGCAAGGGCAAGCGCGCGACGCATGAACTCCGCGTCGCGGGCGTCGTTAGAATCCGAATCGAACTCCGACCGATCCGTAGAGTCTGGAATCGGCTGGTTGTTTGCCACTAAAGGTGTTGTAAGTGTTAATGGTACCGCCGGATACCTGTCCAATTTCGGCGTTGAGCTTGAAAAGCAAAAGGTTCATGGACAGATCGCCGAAAATATTGGTCCTGGTCAGGTTCTGCGAAATCGAGACCGGACCGGCGTTCGCCGCAGGAGTCGGTGGCACCGCACGAGCCGCGACGTGCGCACCCACATCAGTCGAAGCATCGTACTTATCCTGACCGACGCCGGCCGCAAGGCTGATGAAGATCAGACTCTTGCTGGCCGTTAGACGCCACGCTTTGGTTTTGAGACTGAAGTTGTTGACGTAGAGTGAGTCACCACCATTGGCACCCGCGATGTTCATCGTGGGCAGATCGCGCACGAGATAACTGACTGCGACTCCAGGGGTGAGCAACGACTCCTGGATGATTCCGACGCGAGCACCGTAGCCGAGCTTGAGCGAACCATTCGGTACTTTCACGCTCACACCGCTGTTGTCGAACTCCGGCACGTAGGACGCGCTGAGAAGCAGGTCGACGCCGCCGACATTGGTGAGCGGCAGCGGAATACCCTTGAACACGCCGATGGCAAGATCAGCAGTCGGCATCGGGAGAAACTGATCCTTGGTATCAAAGCGCGTCTGTTGAGCGCCATTTACGACATCGACGGTTACGTCCTGCACCTGCGGCAGGCTTCCCTGCAGTACGTTGACGCGGATGCCCGCCGAGAAATGGCCGAGGCCGCCTAACGTGCTGCCTTGCCCCAGGGTCGGATTGCCGCCGGCGATCATAGTGCCAAGCTGCGGGGCCATGTACTGAAACAGGTCGATCGCTTTCTGACACGCGTCTTGCGAGGCCCGCTGCTGATCGGGCACGCCGAGACCGTTGACGCTGCCCGGTGGGCAGCGCTGAGTGTCGACGCCCTGCGCGCTGACCGAAGTCGCTGCAAGGCCTACTGCGACAAACGAAACCAACAAACGATTCAGCATCGATTTAGTTCCTCAATTGAGTATTACGGAGCCCGGGCCGGGTCGCAGTGACCCGACGCGCCAACCCTTGACGCCCGTCTGCTCCGCCGCCGACAACACAGAATCGACATCAGTCGGCGCGCATATGACCACCATTCCTACACCCATGTTGAACGTCCGATACATCTCGGATCGCTCAACCTTTCCTGCTTCCATTAGGACCCCGAATACGCCCGGAACCCTCCAGCTTCCCGTCTCTATTACCGCGTCCAGCGTCGGTGGCAGCGCGCGATCGAGGTTCTCGACCAATCCACCGCCCGTGATGTGCGCCATCGCATGAATCCGGTCGAGAACCGGTTTCAACGCCGGCAGGTACGACTTGTGTTCAGCCAGCAAGACGTCGGCGACCGTACCACCACCGCCGGGGAACGAATCCGTCACGCGAAGCTTCAACCGATCATTCACGATCTTCCGCGCCAGTGAATAGCCGTTGGTGTGCAATCCGGAGCTTGGTAGGCCAATCAGCACATCATCGGGCTTCACTCTATTGGCACCGAGAATCCCGTCTTCTTCCACATATCCGACGATGAACCCGGCGAGGTCGTAATCCGGAGGCGTGTACAGTCCAGGCATTTCCGCCGTCTCCCCGCCTACGAGGGCACAACCATTTTCGCGACAGCCTGTTGCAATCCCTGCAACGACTGATTCGGCGACTGCGGGATCCAGCTTCCCAAATGCGACATAGTCCAAAAAGAACGCTGGCAGCGCTCCCTGGACGAGAATGTCATTGACGCAATGGTTGACAAGATCACGTCCGATCGTGTCGTGCTTGTTTGCATCGATTGCGACTTTGATCTTTGTTCCAACACCATCAGCGCTCGATACGAGCACGGGTTTTTTCATCCCCGTGGGGAGACGGAACATTCCGCCGAATCCGCCAAAGCCGCCGACGACTCCGCTGGTGAACGTCGATTCAACCAACTGGCGAATGCGTCGCTTCGCCGCGTTCGAGACGTCGATGTCGACACCGGCGCTTCCGTAACGAAGCGCGTCGTCGGTCACGCGGGGAGTTCCTCCTCGAACGTGACGAGCCGGCGCATGTCTCGCACGCGCTGGTCGATTTCGCTACGCGTGACAGTCAGCAAGCGTTCGATCGAGAACTTCTCGACTGCGAACGATCCCATCACCGATCCGTAGATCACCGCGCGACGCATGTTCGCTTCGCTCAGATCGCCGGTCGCTGACAGATAGCCGATGAAACCGCCGGCGAATGAATCACCCGCGCCCGTGGGATCGAACACGCTCTCGAGCGGGAAAGCGGGCGCGAAGAAGATCGAGTTCTGAGTGAACATGAATGCGCCGTGCTCACCCTTTTTGATAATCACGTGACGCGGGCCTCTTGCCATGATCCACTGCGCAGCCTGTACCAGATTGAACTTCTCGGTCAGCTGCCGCGCTTCGGCATCATTGAGAGTGACGAGATCGACCCGACTCAGCAGCTTCAGCAGGTCCGGACGCCGGCTCTGAATCCAAAAATTCATCGTATCGCACGCGACGAGCTTTGGCTTCTTTACCTGCTCGAGAACATCCAGCTGCAGACGCGGATCGATGTTGGCAAGAAACACAAACGGGGAGTCGCGAAGCTTGTCTGGTATCTTCGGACTGAAGTGCGAGAACACGCCGAGGTGCGTTTCGAGGGTCTCCGCAGAGTTCAAATCGTGGCGATAGCGTCCGCGCCAGCGGAACGACTGACCCTCAGCTTTCTCGAGGCCGCTGTAGTCTACACCGCGCTTCCTGAGCGGCTCCAGCTTGTCCACCGGATAGTCGGAGCCGATCACTCCAACGACGCTGACCTTGGTCAGCAAGCTCGCGGAAGCCGAGAAGAAGTTCGCCGAACCGCCGAGCACATCGTCGGCTTTGCCGAACGGCGTTTCTACTGAATCGAGCGCAACAGAGCCGACAACGAGTACGGACATCTGGTCAGAGTTGTGAGTTGGGTCGAAGTAATGGTAACTGCGTCGGCGACGTGGGCAACTACATCCGCTCCGGCGCGGTAACGCCCAGAATGCGCAGGCCATTGCGGAGCACGATCTGCGCGCTGCGCGCGAGCACCAGCCTGGCTCGGGTAATGTCTTCAGGCTGCTCGAGCACGTGGTGCTTGTGGTACCAGAGGTGCGCGAGGCGAGCCGTCTCGAGCAGGTAATTGGCAATGCGATGGGGCTCCAATGCCTCCGCGGCACCGGCGATCAGCGCGGGGAAATCGAGCAGCGCCTTGATCAGCTCCTTCTCTTCCGGCTCCGCCAGGACGCCGAAGTCTACATCGTCGACAGAAATGGCTTCCGGATCGATGCCGCCGACGCGAAAGATCCCGCACATGCGCGCGTGACCCATCTGGATGTAGTAGACAGGATTTTCTTCCGACTGCGACGCTGCCAGATCGACGTTGAAAATCAGCTGTGAATCGCTCTTGCGCATGAGGAAGAAGTAGCGAACCGCATCGCGGCCGACTTCGTTGATCAGATCGCGCACCGTGACGTAACTGCCGGCGCGCTTCGAGATCTTCACTTCTTCCCCGTGCTTCATCACCGTCACCATCTGATGCAGCACGTATTCCGGATAATTCGGCGCGACGCCCATGTCGAGCGCCTGCAATCCGGCGCGCACGCGTGTGACCGTGCTGTGATGATCAGCGCCCTGCACGTCGATGGCCCGTCGAAACCCGCGACGCCACTTCGTGACGTGATACGCGACATCCGGCAGGAAGTAAGTGTAGCTGCCGTCACGCTTGCGCATCACCCGATCCTTGTCATCGCCGAACTCGGTGGTGCGCAGCCAGAGTGCGCCTTCGCTCTCGTAGGTCTTCCCCGAGTGGACGAGTGCACGCACGGTGTTTTCCACCATACCGTCGCTGTAGAGCGATGACTCGAGGAAATACTTGTCGAATCTTACTCCGAACGCCTGCAGATCGAGATCCTGCTCTTTGCGCAGCTCGCGGATCGCAAACTCGCGCACCGACATTCCTTTTCCTTCACTGAGATACCGCTCCGCGATCTCGCGGATGTATTCCCCGTGATAGCCACCTTCAGGAATCAGCAGCGGCTTGCCCTGCAGCTCGTCGACCCGCGCCTGCACACTGGCCGCGAGGTTGTCGATCTGGACGCCGGCGTCGTTGTAATAGTACTCGCGAGTCACCTTCCATCCGGTGATTTCGAGCAGCGTGGCAATCGCATCGCCCAGGGCGGCCTGTCGGCCGTGACCGACGTGCAGAGGCCCGGTCGGATTTGCCGAGACGAACTCGATGTTGACGACGTGACCCGCACCGGTGTTGTTGTGACCGTAGGCCTCGTTCGCGCGCACGACATCGCGAAGACCCGAAGCGGTACGGCCGGCGTCGATCCAGAAATTCATGAACCCCGGGCCCGCGATGTCGATGCGCGCAACACCGGCCGCGCCGAGATTCAGCGCACCGCGCAAGCGCTCAGCGATATCGCGGGGCTTTGAGCGCAACGGTTTCGCGAGCACCATCGCGAGGTTGGTTGCCCAATCGCCGTGGGACGACTCGCGCGGACGCTCCAGCACCGGCTCGACGTCGGCGGGTGCGCCCATTTCACGCGCCGCGCGAATCAGCTCGGCGCGGATTTGGTCAGCGGCTGTCATTCGCTGGCTTTCGATCCCTTTGATTTTGCGCCAGTCCCAGGCTTGGGATCGGCGGGCTTGGCGTCGCTCTTGGCCGGCGAAGCTGACTCGGACTTTGGTGCTGAAGCTTCACTGTTGCCTGAGGACTTATCACTCCCGGAAGCTGGGGGCGTCTGTGGCTTCTTACCGTCCTTCCCGTAGTCAGTGATGTAGAATCCGGATCCCTTGAAAACGAGCCCGGCTCCGCCGGATAGCTGGCGCTCGGCAACCTTACCACAAACGGGGCACGGAAGCTCGGTCGGTGCGCCGCTTATGGAACGGTAGAATTTTTCGAAGTCGTGTCCGTTGGGACAACGGAACTCGTAGGTAGGCATTTCGTCGTTATCGCTTACGAAAGCTAGTTTGCACCAAAGGGCGTCTCAAGCTTCGCGCACTATGCAGTCGGTCGATAGTAACCCCAGTTCGAGGCGAGAGTCTCCGCGATTTCACCGACTGTCGCGCGCACGCGAACGGCATCGATAATCAGCGGCATCAAGTGCAACGGCTTCGCCGCATCTCGCGAGCTGTCCTTGAGAGCGACCAGACTTTTCTTCACCGCGTCTGCATCGCGTTTGTTGCGAACCATTTTTACCGCCTTGATCTGGGCCTTCTCGAGCTTCGAGTAGTCGGGCGCGGGAACTGTCGGCGGCTCGGCATCGTCGACGAACTTGTTGACTCCTACGATCACAGTTTCGCCGGCCTCGACGCGCATTTGATGCTCGTATGCGCTGCGCGCGATTTCTTCCTGGAAGAACCCAGCGGCGATGGCCTGCTCGGAGCCACCGATCTCGTCGACTTTGCGAATGAGCTCGGTTGCGCGAGCCTCCAGCTCGTTGGTCAGGCTTTCGACGTAAAAACTGCCGGCAAGTGGATCGGCCGTGTTGGCGACGCCCGACTCGTGCGCAACGATTTGCTGAGTGCGTAACGCCAGTGTCGCAGCTTCGGCGGTTGGGAGTGCGAGGGCTTCGTCGTATCCGTTGGTGTGGAGCGATTGCGTTCCGCCCAGAGTCGCGGCGAGTGACTGCACCGTCACCCGCACGACGTTGTTCAACGGCTGCTGCGCAGTAAGCGTGACGCCGCCGGTCTGAGTGTGAAACCGAAGTCGTGCGCTCGCATCCGAGGCATGGAAGCGGTCACGCATGATGCGAGCATACATTCGCCGAGCAGCTCTGAACTTTGCGACTTCCTCCAGCAGGTCGTTGTGCGCCGCAAAGAAGAACGACAGTCGCGGTGCAAAAGAGTCGACGGGCAATCCCGCACCAATCGCGCGCGACACGTATTCAATGGTATTGGCCAGCGTGAACGCGAGCTCCTGCACCGCGGTCGCACCCGCCTCGCGAATGTGGTAACCGGAAATGGAGATTGGATTCCAGTTTGGCACCTCGTCAGCGCAATATCGAAACACCTCGGCGATGAGCGCGAGACTGGGCTCCGGCGGGTAGATGTAGGTCCCGCGAGCGATGTACTCCTTGAGAATATCGTTCTGAATCGTGCCGCTGATCTTGTCCCGCGAAATTCCGCGCTCTTCCGCGACGACTATGTACATCGCCAGCAGCGTCGCGGCGGTGGCGTTGATTGTCATCGAGGTCGACACATTGTCCAGCGGAATCCCGTCGAGCAGGACGTGCATGTCTTCGACGCTGTCGATGGCGACGCCTGCTCTCCCGACTTCCCCAAGTGAACGGGGGGAGTCCGAATCGAGTCCCATCTGAGTCGGAAGATCGAACGCTACGGAAAGCCCACTCTGACCGGCGTCGAGAAGGAGCTTGAATCGCTCGTTAGTAGTGCGGGCACTGCCGAAGCCCGCGTACTGGCGCATTGTCCACAAACGCCCGCGATACATGCTTGGCTGGACGCCGCGAGTGTATGGCCACTGACCGGGATCGCCGAGGTCGGTTTTATAGTCGACCGCGCCGTCATCGGGACGGTAGACGTTTTTGATGGGAATACCGGACGGCGAGATCTTGTCGCCGGAATCTCGTTTCTTCACGAGCGCCGGCCGCACTGCCGGCGATGGGTCACGCTCCTACCGACCCAACCGGAGAAAGCGATTCCGCTGGCTTGTGGCCGCCGAGCATCGAGGTGGCAGCGTCGACGTCGTTGGTGCTTCCAATGAACAGCGGCGCTTTCCAGCACAGTGGGATCCGAAGCTTGGAATTCACGTGACTTGAAGTCGCGGCCGCACTGACCCTATAGTGAGTCGTATTAATTTAAATCATACCAACATGGTCAAATAAAACGAAAGGCTCAGTCGAAAGACTGGGCCTTTCGTTTTAATCTGATCGGCACGTAAGAGGTTCCAACTTTCACCATAATGAAA
>JADMIO011545347.1_pt1 | contig 57700 bp, 45 predicted proteins | sample 8958161 | NCBI WGS metagenome assembly JADMIO01 (sample SAMN16585339, study PRJNA669376) | soil metagenome | isolation source: Crop rotation soil | place: USA: Cullars Rotation, Alabama | collected 2011 | reverse complement strand
CGCGACAACTTGTCCACGTGGAATTCTAAGCTTAGGATCCCAATGTGCTGGAAAGCCGGAAACGATTGTCGTGCCTGCGGGCAAAGAGCACGTGGAAATTCAATACAGCAGTTTGAATTTGTCCGCACCCAACAGTGCGCGTTTCAAATATCGTTTGGAAAATCACGAAGACGCATGGGTGGAAGTGGGCAATAGTCGCGTTGCGCGCTACAGTAAATTGCCGCCGGGGGACTATCGTTTCCAGGTCACTGCCTGTAACGAAGACGGCGTTTGGAATCCGGTTTTCGCGAGCATCGAAATCGTTGTCCAGCCGCCGTTTTGGCGGACGTGGTGGTTCCTCACTTTGGCTGCGCTTTGTCTCTTGGGAATTATCGTTGGCATCGTGCATTTCCTTTCCACGCAAAAATTGCAACGCGAACTCGCCGTGCTCCGACAACAGGAAGCGTTGGAAAAAGAGCGGGCGCGAATTGCGCGGGACATTCACGACCAGGTCGGCGCGAGCCTCACGCAAGTTTCGTTGCTCGGCGAAATGGTCGAGAGCGACAAGGACATTCCGGAAGAAGTCGAAATTCACGGCCGTCAAATTTCCCAAACGGCGCGGGAAACGGCACGGGCTTTGGATGAAATCGTTTGGACGGTCAATCCTTCGAACGACACGTTGGAAGGTTTGATCAACTACGTTTGCAAACATGCGCAGGATTATTTGAGCGTTGCGGGATTGCGTTATCGTTTGGAAATACCGCCGCAATTGCCTGAGAAAAATATTTCACCCGAAGCGCGTCACAATGTTTTCCTCGCCGCGAAGGAAGCCGTCACCAATGTGGTTCGCCACGCACAGGCGTCAGAAGTCTGGTTGCGATTGTCACTTGCGCCCGACCAATTTACTCTGACAATCGAGGACGACGGGCGTGGTTTTGCGCCGGGAAAAGCGGCGGAGTTGCGGCACGGATTGTCGAACATGCGCAAACGAATGGAAGATATCGGCGGAACATTTTCCATCGCGACCGGATCGAAAGGCGGCACTGTGGTTTCGTTCACCGTTCCGCTTGGAAAAAGTTAACTCATCATGGCAATCACTGTTTCCATCGTCGAAGACAACGAGCAATTGCGCGGCACACTCAGCCGCATGATAAATCGCGCTGAGGGGTTTCGTTGCGTCAGCCAATATGGCGATGCCGAATCCGCTCTCGAATCGTTGCCAAAAGAAAAACCCGAGGTCGTGCTGATGGATATCAATTTGCCGAAAATGAACGGCGTGGAATGTGTTCGCAAATTGAAGCAGGTCGCGCCGGAAATTTTGACGTTGATGCTTACCGCTTACGAAGACACAGAGAATATTTTTGCAGCGCTGTCCGCAGGCGCGAGCGGCTATTTGCTCAAACGCGCTCCACGCGCGGAAATTCTCGAAGCGATCAGCGAAGTCAAACGCGGCGGCTCGCCGATGACGACGCACATCGCTCGCAAAGTGGTGCAATCCTTTCAAAGACCGGCCGCGACAAATGAACCGACTGAAAATCTCTCCGCGCGCGAACAGGAAGTGCTGGATTGCCTCAGCCACGGTTTGATCTACAAGGAAATCGCCGAGAAACTCGGCATCAGCTACGAAACGGTTCACACCTATATTCGCAGGATTTACGAGAAGCTTCAGGTGCGAACGCGGACTGAAGCGGTAGCGAAGTTTCTCCGGCGGTGAAGAAGTCATCCGCGAATCTTCGCGAATGGTTTTTGATTAGCGTTTATTCGCGGGATTCGCGGATCTCCCGTTTGTCCCCAATGTAACCAGTTCTGGTGACTATTGCTTGAAATGGAAAAGAGTATGTTCAATGTGTTGGTAGCGCAGAAGTGCAGTTTCCGTGTGTATCTGATGGCGAATGTCTGCAGCGCCGCGCGAGCCAACCAAGGTTAAAACTTGTTCTCATAGACGAAGGCGCCGGACGAAAGTCCGGCTTTTTCGTTTTCTGGTGCTCTCGCCAACATTTTTCACGTTAAAAGCTGTTTTCATTTTCGCATCAAGCTTTTAGCTTTTGCGCATGAAAAGCCTGATTGGTTTGGCGAGACTTTTGTTTTTTTCTTTCCTGTTTTGCGTCGCAAACCGAGCCGAAGCGAAATCACCCAACATCATTCTCATTCTGGCGGATGACTTGGGTTACGCCGACCTCGGCTGCTACGGCCATCCTTCGATCCGCACACCGAACCTCGATCGCATGGCGGCGGAAGGTTTGCGTTTCACAGATTTCTACGCAGGCAATTGCTACTGCACGCCAAGTCGCGCCGCGCTGTTGACAGGAAGATTTCCCATCCGCAGTGGCATGTCCGGAAGACGCGGCAGTCATGTCCTGTATCCGAACCAACCCGGCGGTTTGCCCGCGGACGAAATCATCATTCCCGAAGCGTTGAAGGCGAAAGGCTACGCGACGTGCGCGATTGGTAAATGGCATCTCGGCGATCAACCGCAGCATTCGCCGATTAACAATGGGTTCGACAGTTTTCTCGGCACGCCGCTTTCCAACGACAGTCCTCCGTTCGAGCAGAAATTTCACAAGCTCGACACGCTGAGCCAAAATCCCGATTACCGGCATTTTGATGTGCCGCTTTTGCGCGGAACAAACGTCCTCGAACGTCCAGTCGATCAAAGCACGTTGACGAAGCGGTACACCGAAGAAGCCATTCGTTTCATGAGAGAAAATAAGAAGAAGCCGTTCTTCATTTATTATGCTTCCACCTTTCCGCATGTGCCCTTGTTCGCGTCCGAAAAATTCAAAGGCAAAAGCCTGCGTGGTCGTTATGGCGACACGGTCGAGGAATTGGACTGGAGCGTTGGAGAACTTTTAAAATGGTTGCGTGCAAACGATCTCGATAAAGACACCTTTGTCTTTTTTACCAGTGACAACGGCCCGTGGTTGAATCGAAAAGAAAACGGCGGTTCTGCCGGGCCGTTTCGCGACGGAAAAGGCGGTCCTTGGGAAGGCGGCTATCGCGTTCCTGCCATTGCGCGCTTGCCGGGAAAAATTCCCGCGGGGGTAAATTATTCGATCGCAAACGCCATGGATCTTTATGCCACGTTCATGCGCATTGCTGGTGCAGAAATCCCGAAAGACCGTCCTCTGGACAGCATTGACTTGACTCCGATTCTCTTCGGCAAAAAGGAATCCGTACGCGACACGCAATATTTTTATTACGCCGATATCCTGTGCGGGGTACGCAAAGGAAATTTCAAAGCGCACTTTGTCACGCACGACGGTTATGCCAAAGAAGAGCCAACCAGACACGATCCGCCTTTGCTCTACGACGTGGCAGAAGATCCTTCCGAGAAATTTGATGTTGCGAGCGAGCATCCTGACCTCGTGGAAGAGTTTAAGAAAATCTACCAACAAGCCAATGCGACCGTGACGCGGGGCAAACCACAATTTTAACCCGGCGGGGTTTGTCCCCTCTATCAATTCCTCATCGCATTGGGCGTCTTAACTTGCCAGTGGACATGCCGCGAAAGAAAATCGACCTTCAGTTCGCAATCGTTTTATGAATCCAATTTCCGTTCCGTCTAATGGCGGCAAGAACGTCAACATTCTGGGAATCCCTATGACCATTCGAATTCACGGCCGCGACACGGGCGGTACAGTGAGCGTGGTTGAATCGCATGATGTGACGGGTGGTGGTCCGCCGCTGCACATTCATCGCTCTGAAGACGAGACGTTTCAAGTCCTCGAAGGCGAATACGAATGGACTGTTGCCGATAAAACGTTTGTCGCGGAAAAAGGCGCGACGATTTTTGCGCCGCGCGGCGTTCCTCATACTTACCGTTATCTCGGCCAAACACCCGGTCGGCTGATGTGCATCATCACACCGGCGGGTTTTGAAGGCTTTTTCGAAGAAATTGGGGCGCTCAGCTCAGAGAAGCAGCAGGACATTCCCCGCGTGATCGAGATTGCAGCGAAATACGGTTTGGAAATCCGGCCACCTTCCAATGCCTAAAAACGGAGTCTTCACTCGATGAGCAAAGATAAACTCGACAGGGCGCATGATTCGGTCACCCCGGAGTTTAAGGGCCTGACCAAGTTGGGCTGGAATGCGGAGCGGGATGAACAATTCGCCCCTTACCGCGCCAAAGGTATGGTCCCGGCTCGCGTCGCCGTTGAGGATAAACATTTTTATCGCGTCTGGACAACCGAGGCCGAACTCTCCGCGCAAGTCACTGGCAAATTTATCCACGAATCACGTCGTGATCATTCCATTCTTCCCAAAGTCGGCGATTGGGTTGCCGTTAAACTTCTGCCTAACGAGGAGAAGGCGACCATTCACGCCATTTTGCCGCGCCAGACCCAAATCACCCGCAAGATGACCGGCCGCGACACCGCCGTGCAAATCCTCGCGACGAACATTGAAACCGTGTTCATGGTGACCGCCGCAGACCCGAGTTTTAATGCTGCGAGGTTAGAACGCATGCTCGTCATGGCCCACGAAAGTGGCGCGCGTCCCGTGGTAATTCTCAATAAAATTGATTTATGCGACGACCTCGACGCTAAGCTCGCAGAAGCTGCTCGCGTTGCTGGCGATGCTTTGGTGCTGGCGGCCTGCGCACTCACCGGACGCGGCGTGAAGAAATTGGCCGCACTGATCAAACCCGGTGACACCGTGGTGTTCATTGGCACCTCGGGCGTCGGTAAGTCGAGCCTCATCAACCGACTTTACGGCGAAGACCTTCAAGCAACGGTCGAGGTCCGCCAGGGCGACGCCAAAGGCCGGCACACGACTTCGTGGCGCGAAATGATTTTTTTGCCTAACGGCGGCGTGGTGATCGATACGCCAGGCATGAGGGAATTTCACATCTGGGATGCAAGCGAAGGTGCGAAAGAAACCTTTCCCGAGATTGAAGCTCTGGCGGCGGGTTGCCATTTTCGTGATTGCACTCACACGAAAGAAAAAAACTGCGCGGTGTTGGTCGCCCTCACTGCTGGCACGATTCAACGCGAGCGCTACGACAGCTTCGTCAAACTCCAAACCGAGATCAGTTATCTGCATGAGGCTGAGAAGCGCGCAGGCTGGCAGGATCGCCGCAAAGGGGACCGCGTGGCCCATCGCGTGTTTAACAAAAAGTCCTAGGCTCAATCTATTTCCACACCCAACAACAGCACTCCTTGACATGCAACCATTTGGTTGCATAATGCAGATGTTCATGGATGAGGTGTTCAAAGCGTTAGCTGATTCGAGCCGCCGAAAGCTGCTCGACGAATTGCATCAGAACAACGGGCAGACGCTCGGCGAACTTTGCGAACACCTCGACATGACGCGGCAGGCAGTGACCAAACATCTCGTCATTCTGGAAGCGGCGAATCTCGTCGCGGTCGTCTGGCGCGGACGCGAAAAGCTGCATTACCTCAATCCAGTGCCGTTGCACGAGATCTCGGAGCGCTGGATTGGCAAATACGAACGCCATCGCCTGCAAGCGCTGAGCGATTTGAAAAAAGGTCTCGAAAAGAACAAATCAAAGAAAAAGTAGAAACATGAAAAAGCCGAAACAGGTTTACACCACCTACATCCGTTCCACGGCGAAGAAAACGTGGGACGCCATCAGCAAACCGGAATTCACCCGCCAATATTGGGGCGGCATGTCGAACGTTTCTGATTGGAAGAAAAATTCCAAATGGGAACACCTCAATCCGGAAAGCGAGGTCTGGATCACAGGAAAGGTGGTGGAATGTATCCCCTCTAAGCGGCTCGTGCTCACTTGGGCGGACCCGGATGACCTCAAAGACAAATCTCGGCTCACCTTTGAGATCGAGCCGATGGACGACATGGTTTGCCTCACCGTAACGCATGACCAGTTCAAGGAAGGGTCGAAGATGGCTGGCAAAGTTGCGAAAGGTTGGCCGCTCGTGCTCTGCAGCTTGAAGTCGTTCCTGGAAACGGGAAAAGGCTTAAAAGCTTTGTGCCGCGGTTGAGCACCGTGTTGGAGTCTCCAGCTTCCATTTGAAACTCCGTCAGATGCGACGAGCTCGCACTGACGGAGCGTTGCGGGGGGGGTAATTGCGCTGCCTTAAACCGTCTTACTTCTCGGCTTTAAGGCTGTTGTAAGCGCCGGTTCCGTTTATGGCCCAATCCAAGTCGGCGCGAATGCTGGCTGAATCCAGCAGCGGATCAGATTTCGACTTCGCATAGTTCAGCAGTTCTGCACCAAGACGCTTTATCATCTTACGCTTGGACGCATCGTGAATTGCATTCGTCAGTTCGTTGGGATCCTGCTTGAGATCGAACAGGCACGGAATTTCTCCCGGAGACACAATGAATTTGTAGCGCGAGGTGAATGCGCCCATCCAACCGCTGCCAACATTTTCGCTATCTTCGTCCGGCGCAGCACGTTGTTTCCCGCCGCCGATGCGGACGAATGTCACATCCCGCCGATCCGTCTTTTTCGCTTTGCCGGTGAATAGTCGCGAAGCATCGCGCCCTTCATCGTTCACTGAATTTGCAATTCCCATCAGCGACAACACAGTCGGTTTGAAATCCACGTTGGCCAATGGTTCATGAATGACCGTTCCCGGTTTCACCGCGCCGGGCGCTTTGAGCAGAAACGGAATTCGCGCCGAGGCTTCCATCGGCAATGATTTGTTCTCGCGCCCATGCTCGCCGCAGAGATCGCCGTGATCCGAGGTGAACACGATGAATGTGTTTTCCAGGTCGCCCGATTCGCGCAACGCCGCAATCATCCGCCCGACATTATCGTCGATGCACTTCACCATTCCAAAATAGAGCGCCATCTCTGTTTTGTTGAAGTGTTCGGGTTTCGTGGCTGCGTAGCTCGGCAAGTTCTCTCCGGAAGAGAGCGCGCTCTTGGGTTGCTGGAATGGTAGATCGAGAAACATGGTGTCGTACGGCGGGCGAACTGCGTTCGGCCCATGCGGATCGGGAATACTCACAACACAGCAGAACGGTTTGCCTTTGTTAGCGCGGATGAACTCGATGGCGCGATCGGTCAGGAAATCTGTGGTGAAATTTTTCGCAGTGACACCGTCTATTTTCTCCGCGAATTGTCCTTTCACCGATTCGGCGCGCAACTCGTCATTGTCCCCAAACATTTTTTTGTAATGACCGCGGTTGAACATGTAATGGTTGTCAGCAAAACCGAATTTCCTCTTTGGCGTGAACTGCGGTTTCCCAAGCCCGTCCAAGTGCCATTTGCCAATGTAACCTGTCGAATACCCTTTGCGCCGCAGCACCTCGGCGAACGTGACCATCTCATCTTTTAACGGCAAATTGTTCTGAATCGCCCCGGTGTTCTGCGGATAAAACCCCGTCATGAGCGCCGCGCGCGACGGAGTGCAAACCGGCGACGTGGCGTAAAACCGATCACAGATGGCGCCGTTTTTTGCGAGCGAATCGATATTGGGCGTCTCGACCTTCACGCCTTTGCCCCACACATACGCCTGATCCTCGGACATCAACTCACGATAACACCCCAACGTGCGAAAATTATGTTCGTCCGTGATGACGACGAGCAGGTTCGGACGCTTGGCGGCCTCGCTCGCAACGCACGCAAAAACTAAAATGACTGGAACGAGACGAAACAACCGGCTCAGGGAGCAATGATCTTTCATAGAAATAAATGTAAGAACGAAACGGATAATTCACCGGGAAAACTCCCGGCGCAAGAAGTTGCGCGCTAATGCACGACGGTCGATGTTCGAGTGGGCGTGATTAAAAGAGCGTGAGGACCGCGGCTGTGTCGTCCTCGACCAGCCGCAGCGCTTGGCAGTGAGAGAACGGTGGAATAATTCCGAGCGTGTCTTTTGGCAACGCGCTGCGGCTGGTTCTCGGCGAACACAACCGCGGTCCGTGGAATCGAATGGTTTCCAAAATTCTCACCCGCTTTTAATTCGCGTCCAGTTGAAGCGAATTTTTTGCCGGTTGGCGACGAAAAGAATTTTTGACTATCGTTAAACCAGAATTTTTATGAACAACACAAAAGCAAAGAACACCATCTGCCTTTGGTTCAACAAGGATGCGCAGGACGCGGCGCGCTTTTACGCGGCGACTTTTCCCAACAGCGAAGTCACAGCATTTCATAAATCTCCGAGCGACTTTCCGGATGGCAAGGAGGGCGAAATTCTCACGGTCGAATTCACTGTCTGCGGCATTTCGTGCGTGGGTCTCAATGGCGGTCCGCAGTTCAAACATTCCGAGGCCTTCTCGTTCCAGATTTCGACGGAAACGCAGGAGGAAACGGATCGCTACTGGAATGCGATCATCAGCAACGGCGGCGAAGGAAGCCACTGCGGTTGGTGCAAAGACCGCTGGGGAATTTTCTGGCAAATCACTCCACGCGTCTTGATGGACGCCTTCAATGCAGGCGGCGCCGAAGCCAAGCGCGCCTTTGAAGCGATGATGGAAATGGACAAAATCGACATTGCGAAGATCGAGGCCGCAATACGCGGTTAGCACTGTCCCTGCTTGGCGGCGAATTCGTCACATCAAATTCATCCTGCAACTTGCTCTGACTGATGAACTTCGTTTAACTCGATCAACATGAGTCGCGCGTTGGTTTTCATCTTTATTTTTGCACTGAGCAATGTCGCTTGTCTCGGCGACGAATCGAAAAGCGGTTCCACATCCGTTGCGCCGGAATATGAGTGGATTCAATTTGCGCCCAACGCTCCGTTTGCACCGCGCGATGGTGCAGGCGCGTTGGTCTTCGACCAAAAATTGTGGCTGCTCGGAGGCTGGAATCCCCGTGACAAACAACATTTTCCCCGCATCTGCAACAACGAGGTCTGGAGCTCAACGAACGGCGAGGCGTGGTCACTGATCAAACCAAATACTTTTTTGGACGCCAACTTTGACTCTACGAAAGATTGGGAAGGACGTCATACGGCTGGCTACGTCGTCTTCGAAAATAAAATGTGGGTTGTGGGCGGCGATCCGATTCAGGGGCATTATCAATCGGATGTTTGGAATTCCACGGACGGCAAAATCTGGAGGCAGGTGAATCGCGGCGCGCCGGTGCCATGGAGTCCGCGCGTGTTGCATCACACACTGGTTTTCAAAAATAAAATCTGGCTCATGGGCGGACAAACGCTGCCGCCGTTCGCGCCTGCGAAAGAAATTTTTTATCGTGACATCTGGAACAGCGCGGATGGCGTTCATTGGAAACCCATTGAACCTCGCGAGCCGTATTGGTCGGCGCGCGGGATGATTGGCGGCAGCGTGGTTTTTAAAAATCGCATGTGGATTCTCGGTGGCGGCACCTACGACACGCCCAAAGTTCCGGATCGAAATTTTTACAATGACGTGTGGAGTTCCGCCGATGGCGTGGATTGGACGCGCCATCTCGATGCCGCGCCGTGGTCGCCGCGCGAATATCATGACGTCGCCGTTTTCGACAATCGCATGTGGGTGTTGGAAGGGTATGGCAAGACTGGCGGGAACCGAAACGACGTGTGGTATTCCAGCGATGGCGTTAATTGGCGTGAACTGCCCAACACGCCATGGAAACCGCGCCACGCCGCGAGCGTATTTGTTTACGACAACGCACTTTGGATGGTCGCGGGAAACAACATGGAATCCGACGTGTGGAAGCTGATAAAGCGGTCGCCTCCGCAGCGATGATGGAAATGGACAAGATCGACATCGCCAAAATCGAGGCCGCACGCCGTGGCTAATGGGAACGACTGAGTTCAGTTACGAACGGACGCTACGATTGTGCAGAGATGAAAACAGCCTTGACGACCCAGTTCGGTAACGGACACTCGACCATCGTCGGCCTCAAGCGAAAGAACCTTTCACCCGAATGCTAAACCGATTTCACCTCTCCAGTTTTTTACTCGCCGGCTTCGTGTTTGCCGGTTGCGCCACGAGACGCCCGGCTGCACCTCCGGCACCGACGGTCACCGCGAAAGCGTGGGCGATTGCCGACGGCCGCACCGGCAAATTGCTCTGGGGACACAACACCGACGAACCGCGCAATGCCGCCAGCACCGCCAAGATCATGTGCGCGTATGTCGTCCTTCAGCTTGCCGAGCGGCAACCAGCCGTGCTGGACGAAGTTATGACGTTGTCCTTGCTGGCTAAAAACATTCCCGGTTCCAGCGCTGGCATCCAGTTGGGCGAACGGTTGTCCGTGCGCGATTGTCTTTACGGCTTGATGCTGCCGTCGGGCAATGACGCCGGCTACGCGCTGGCCGAACATTTCAACGACCGTTTTGATCCGCCCGATGACAAGCTGAACGCTCGGGGCCTCGACCGACCGCAACTGGCGACGCGCAACCACTTCATCGCAGAAATGAATCGTACCGCCCAGCGGCTTGGCATGACGAACACGATTTATCTTTCCTCCCTTGGCGATGGCGGAATGGAAAACGACCGCACTACCACGGTCCGCGATTTGACGCACCTCGCGTGGCACGCGATGAAGAATCCGCGCTTTCGTGAATACGTCGCCACGCGGCAACACGCCGCCCAAGTGCAAACGCCCGAGGGTGACGTGCGGACCATTAAGTGGAACAACGCAAACCGATTGCTTGCGCTCGAAGAAGGTTACGATGGCATCAAGACCGGCATCAACCAGGAGTCTGGCGCGTGTCTGGTGTCCAGCGTCCGGCACGGCAAAGATCATTTACTGGCGACGGTCCTTGGTTCGAAAACCAGCGAGGACAGTTACATCGATACGCGTAAACTCTACGACTGGGCGTGGCAACAACGCGGTCACCGTTAAGTTCACAACTGCGGCGGAGGACGCCGACAGCCCAATTTTGGTTGGGAATGCTTTGCGGACAAAATCAAACAATCGTGAAAAGGTGAGGGCAAGAATGAAATATGCACCGGATGTAAACATGAAGCCGGGTTGCAATTAACAAATCCTTGTCTTGAATAAATCCATTTATGATTCCATGAAGCGGCAAGCGAACAGGCCAAGTCTTTAATGCTTCTTCACTCCATGCGTAAACGCCGCCGCCACTCATCCCATTTGGCAGAGGAGAAACCACAACTCGCATATGCCTTTCGCTAAATGACCTTTCCCGATTAAATCGAACAACGATGTGTTGTGACCGATTTAGGCCTAGAGAGTCATACTCAGTCTGTTTAATTTCAGCGCCAGTCATAGTGCTGAAATCCGTTTCAATTGTTCCATCTCTCACTTTTCCTTTCCGCGAAGGAAAACCGGCAAACGTATAAACGTTTCTATGAATGGGATCTGTTTCGACCGATAAAATCTTCGTGGTCAAGAATCCGGCAACTGGAATGCAAATTATCTTCAGAATTTTTGTCCAAACATACGTATGCCACATCCAGTTTATCATCATCGCGATTTCCAGAAGTCGGCAGATTCATTGTGTAGTACCAACCACTCGGTGACGTGAATCCATATTCTCCCGGAATCATTATCGACCCTTCGTTTTTGAAATCAGCCACGTGTGCAGCTGTGAGTAGAAAAGTGCGGTCACAAATTCGGATGAGTACTCCTGATCCGATCAATTCTGCCTTTTGTGCGCTCAAACGATCCAAAGCAATGGGGACGGTTGCGGCGAACGTTGGATTGTCGTGCAGAATAGCGCCCTGAATGTCCCCATCAGTGGCCCGTATTTTTCCGGGCGAACCCTCTTTGAAGTCATCTGCAGAACGATTCTTCAAGTGAGAAAACGCCCGCGCCAAGTCAACTTCGAGGTCTGATCCTACCTTTTGACGAATTTTCTCGAAATGGCGCGCAAGTTCAGCTGGTAACTTCTTTTTTGCTTCATCAAGCGATATGTCTTTGATTGCGGCCGCAACTTTCTTTGGCAGGATCGCGAGCCAACCGGGAGGAAAGCCAACCAGTTTCTTTCCATCTGTAGGTTCATTGTCATTCCTCGGTGCCACAATCGAAGCGCAAGATTATTTTGATCCGAAAAGATTTTCCACCTTCGCCTTCACCGCGTCATCCATCTTGATGAGGGGCGGCCATTCGCGTTTGAAACCTTCGCTCGCAATTTTCTTCGTCGCGTCGATGCCGAGTTTGCTGCCGGGAGCGGAGTTCATTGCGAAAGACTTTTCAACTTTTTGTTTCCTTAAGCAAGGTTTCCGGCAAGGCCGTAAGACGGGTCGATTATTTTTCAGTTCTGGGGTTCACCCCTGCGCTTCGCGTTAGCTGAGTTGATGGCGTTGTAATTCGGATTAGGCTCCGGCATTTGCGCGTTCACCTTCGTGAGATAATCGGTGAGCCGCTGATTTAATTCCCTGCTTTTCTCCGGCATTTCATTCGCGAGACCGTGCTGCTCACCCGGATCTTTGGCGATGTTGAAGAGTCGCAGCGCGGCTGTTTCGTAAATACGAACCAATTTGAAATCGCCAAGAATGATCGCCGAAGCTGGACCTTCTTTGTCGTAATGCGGGAAGTGAACTACAAATTCTTCGCGCGGTCGCTTCACTGCGCCAACACCCGCGTTCTTCAACACCTGCGCAAAGCTTCCGCCTTCGACGCCCTTGGGCAACGGTTCCTTGATGCCAGCCAGTTCTGCGAAGGTGGGAAATAAATCCGTCGCACTCAACCGGACATGCGAGCACACGCCCGCCTTGACGCTCGGCCCTGTTACGATGAACGGCACGCGGATGCCGCCTTCCCAAACGGTGCCTTTGCTGCCGGTCAACGGCTTGTTGGGACCCTGGGTTCCGTGGTCGGTTGTATAAACAATATAAGTATTGCCCTTGAGTCCGAGGCGTTCGACGGCGTCGAGAATCTGCCCAATTGTTTTGTCTGCGGTGCTGATTTCTTCGCGGGCAGCTTCTGCGCGGCGATTCCTGTCACCACCGCCACCTCCTTTTTCCTCCTGATTTGGATAATGCGACATTTGCAGATAGAACGGACGACCCGCTTTCACCTGTCGTTCCATGAAATCAATTCCCTTCGCCGTCATCGCAAAAGCCTGTTTCGGATTCGGACTGGCGACGTCGTCGGGGCCACCGTTATTCGTCGGCCCATCGCTCTCGTCGAAGCCGTGACGACTTGGACTCACCCGCCCGACGTGCCATTTGCCGAAATGCGCGGTCGCATAACCGGCTCGTTTCAAAAATTCGCCGATGGTGATTTCCGTTTCGGGCAACTCGAGCAATGCATTCGGTGGAATAATTTTCGTCGTCACCGCATCACTTCGTTTACCAATACCAACGAACGTCATGTGCAATGCCGCCGGGCTGCGTCCCGTGAACAGCGCCACGCGCGATGGCGTGCAACGGGGTGAGGCCGCATAACCGTCCGAGAACCTCATGCCCGCCGCAGCGAGTCTTTCTAAATGGGGAGTCTTGATCTCGTTGTTTTTTGAAGCTGGATTGCGATCATCCATCTGAACAGAGCTGCTGGTCCAACCTGCGCCCTCGCCGAGAATGACGACAAAGTTCGGCTGCTTCACCGGTTCGGTTGCCGCATTTGAGTCGGTGATAACCACTAAAAAAACACCAACAACAATCTGCGTAATGAATCGTTCCAATTTTGATTTTATCACGGCGATGACTCTTTCCTTTTGGGTCGCGGCTCGTTGCCATCAGGAGGCGTTGCCTTGTAACCCGGCGGCAACACAAGTTCATCCCCAGCCAACTTCCCATCGCGATTCACATCAGTCCTGTCGAACATCCTCGTGGCCGTTGCAGTGAGTTCGTCTTTTGTGATGATTCCGTTGCCGTCCACGTCAATTTCCTGCGCGTGCTGCTTCACAAAACCGCCCATCGCCGAGCGCACTCCTCCTGCACCTTCGTATTCGTCGCGGATGAGTTTGCCGTCTTTATTTTTATCGTAACCGACGAAAACTTTTTCTACCTCGGCGATTAACTCAGCCTGCGTCAATGTGCCGTCGCCATTCGCATCCATTTCTTTGCCGTGAACTTTCATCCACGGCTGACGAGCCGAGGTGTCACGCGCTGGCTCATTCGCATTTCGCGGCTCGGGTTCGCGTTTGTTTTTATTTGCACCGCCTTTTTCATCGCCACCGCTTCGTTGCCGCGACGAATAATTTTCTGTTCTTACTGCGCCCTTGCCGTCAACGAAATCAAAACGCGCAGTCTTATCAGAGTTGAGGATGTAATTCACATAACGCGTTTCGCCGCCGACCTGATATTGAAGGGAATAGCTGTTTGTTTTCGGTGAAGTGAATCCCGTGATGCGGGCCCCTCGCAATGGCGGCAACGCTTCACGTACGCCCTGCGCGCGTGGTTGCGGGTCGACCTGTCCGTCGCGTTCCACCACCTCGCCATGGAAACCGCCGTTGAGATATGGATACGTTTTTGTCGCGTGATAATGATAGCCAAGCGCGGATGTGGTGTGGCCATTGAAAGAATCGAGTTTGCCAGCAGGCGTGCCGTCGGGTTCAGCAAAACCATAAATTGCGTATCCATCAAGTGCGTAGGCAACAGGCTTGTCGACTCCAACTGCTTTCTGCAAATGCACTGGCGCAGTGTGGTAATGATAATCATCCCCGCGACCGGCATGTCCGCCGAATTCATCGAGTTCACCTGCGAGAAACGTATCTGTGTGTCCGTCATTTTTGATCGGGTTGAAGATCGGCACACCATTCGCCGCAAGTGCAATTGCGCCGCGAAAAAAATGCGACTTGGCCGAAAGCGGATTCGCCGCCACGACCGGTTGCAATGGAAAACGCCACGCGTTATCGCCAAAATAATTTTGCGGAATCGGAACTTGTTGTTGCCATGCGGTGATGCCGACCATCATCCGGTGATCGGGCATGGCATCGGATTCAACATAGAAGAATTGGTCATCCCAACGGGTCGTTACTTTCGGCGCAAACGGCGCGAAGATCGCCGCAGGTGGAGGAGCAACGTTTTTCGATTCCTTTCCTTTCGCGGTGCCTGTGCTCGTTTGCGCCTGAGCAAACTTAATGACCACGGGAGGTTTCACCCCACGATCGTATTTTGCCGGGGGATGATCGTGCGCCTCGTCACCAATGATGTGAGCGTCTACATCGACAGCGTGCAAAAAAATAATTACCGCCAACCAAAAAGTGGAGATGCGTTTCATAACTTGAAGTTTGGAGAAGCTGTTTTATTTGAAGGGCGCGCCAGTGACATCGAGATCAGGCTTCGTGCTCCAGCGCGGCCTCCAACCCGGTTTCTCGACCCGTATGCGGAAGATGATCGTATTATCCAGATCAAGATTTTCGGTCCAGATGAACTTAGCGCCCTTGAAATCCGCCTGGTAAAACGGATCTTTCGGATTCACGCGCTGCTCGCTGAACTCAATCGCCTTGCTCCATTGGCTGTCGTCAAAATCCACCACGAACCAGTTTGTGGGAATGGATGTCTGTTCCACCTTCGGATTCGTCACGTCGCCATCGATCGGCCCTTTAAAAAAGCTCTTCGCCTTCCACTTCGCGTCCGAAACGGTGCCATCGGAAAACTTGATAATGAACCCGCCGTCGCCGATACGGTTGCCATATTCGAGACCCGTTTTTGGATCCGCGTTGTCCTTGGCCATCACCGCAATGGTCATCGGATATTCCGGCAAGATTTCCACCGAAACGACATTGTGTGGAATGAAATCAATCGAATCCACCGCGACGAGTTTTCCGTTGATGTAGAGGATGAACCAATTGTCAGCGTAGATGTTTACTTTAAGGGAATCGGCAATCGTTGGCTTATTCAGACCAGCCGGGCTGGGCTTTTTTCCGCCACGAGGCGGCTCTTGTGCAATACCATCATCAACTCTCGCCAATAATGATACCAGTCCAAGCATCACGAGAAATGTGGTGGGATGTCGCATTACGCGATTCAGACGGAAGACGCGGAAGCGTTGTTACGTTAGACCTGATACTCCAGCCGGATGGGAAGCTGCTGGTTGGCGGCTCCTTCACTTCTCTGGGAGGACAATCACGCGCCCGGATGGGACGGCTCAGCGCCACTGAACCAGCCGTCGAAAACCTTTCTTTCGAAGGGGCCACCATTGTATGGCTGAGAAACGGCAGCGGGCCGGAGGTTTGGCGCACGAGCTTTGACATTTCCACTAATGGCAGCAACTGGCTAAGTCTGGGCGCTGGTGAACGCATTCCGGGCGGCTGGCGCGTGACGGGTTTGAACTTCCCGACCAACGCCACAATTCGTGCGCGAGGATTTGTGGCAGGTGGAAGATACAATGCGTCAACCTGGTTTGTTGAAAAAATGATTGGCCAGCCAGTTATCGAGCCGATTGTCGTTTCCAGACACCCGCAAAGTTGCACGAATAATTATGGAACGACCGCGTTCTTTGCTGTGGATGCAACCGGCAATCCGCCGCTCAGTTTCCGGTGGATGAAAGACGGGATTCCCGCTACCAACGCGGATAATCCGCAGAAAGCAGTGCTGGCGGTAACTAATGTCAATACTGCTAGCGCAGGGGATTATTCCGTTGTTGTTAGCAATTCCAGCGGCAGTGTCACAAGTCACGTCGCATTGCTGACGGTGCTCGATCCGTTTATCACGCAACATCCTGGCAGCCAAACGAACAATGCAGGAACGACCGCTATTTTTAGCGTAAACGCAGGAGGCCCTCTCCCCCTGGCTTATCAATGGTTGAAGGACAATGTGATCCTCACAAATGGCGGCAATGTTTCCGGCGCATCCAGTCAGATACTTCGGATTGAAAACGTTCTTGGGGCCGATGCGGGTGCTTACTCTGTTACTGTCACGAGTACAAACGGTGACCTCTCCAGTTCATCTGCATCACTGACAGTAAATGATCCTATCATAACGGCTCAACCCGCCAATCAATCCGCGAATCGCGGAAGCGATATAAATTTATCTGTCGCGGCATTCGGTTCCACTCCGTTGTCCTATCAATGGCGAAAGAACCGACAAGCGATTCCAAATGAAACCAATGCCACGTTCAGTTTGATGAATTTACAATCCTCCGATGCTGGAATTTATGATGTAGTTGTCACGAACGCGTTTTCCAGCATCACCAGCAAGCAAGTGACTCTTTCGGTTAACGAGATCGATGTTGAATCGATGGGTTTGCAAATAAACAGCGCGGTTTATTCAATCGCTCCGGAGCCTGGCGGCTCACTGCTGATTGGTGGCTCCTTCGCTTCGATTGGCGGAAGTCCCCAAAAATCTATTGCGCGGCTTTTCGACGGTGGTTTGCTGGATACGAATTTTCATCCACTGATCAATGGACCAGTTTACTGCATTAGTCCGCAAGTTGATGGGAAACTGCTGATCGGCGGCATGTTTACTACCGTGGAGGGGCAAACGCGGACCCGTCTGGCTCGGCTGGAACAGAACGGCGCGTTGGATCCAGAATTTCATCCAACCGTCGGTCTGGATGTCACTCCGTATGGAACCTCCAGCTACGTCAACGCATTGATAACCCAGCCGGACGGGAAAATTCTGGTCAGCGGTGCGTTCACTTCCTTCGCAAACCAACAGCGAAGGCATTTGGCGAGGCTTAATGCGGATGGAACATTGGATGAAGCCTTCAATGCAAACATCGGGGATGCGGGGAACGTCGGCGTCGTGACGTTGGGGCTGCAAGCAGATGGAAAAATTCTCGTGGGCGGCAACTTCGCGTCGGGCATTATACGGCTCAATCCGGATGGAACGCTGGATACACAGTTCAATCCCACGGCGAATGGAACGGTCTGGTGTTTGCTGGTTCAGCCGGACGGAAAAATCGTGGTGGGTGGATCATTTACCAGTCTTGCAGGCCAGCCTCGAAGCCGGCTGGGCCGTCTGAACAGCAATGGCACCTTGGATGCCTCATTCAACCCGACCGCCAATAACCGGGTGAATGGACTTGCTCTGCAAGCAGACGGAAAAATTATTGTTGCAGGACGCTTCACAACGTTAGCTGAACAACCGCGTTCATTTCTTGGACGGCTGCAAAATGACGGACTTCCGGATACTCATTTTGCTCCATTTGCCGACAATTATGTGTATGGCGTGGGCTTGGACAATAAAGGTCAAATCTGGGCAGCCGGCGAGTTTACAGCGATGAATGGCTTGCCGGAGAGCAAGCTCGCGCGGCTGACTAATGGGGAAACAGCAGATCTGTTGAGCTATTCAAACGCCATTATCGCCTGGACACGAGACGGAAGCAGTCCTGAACTACTGCGAGTCACATTTGAATCTTCTGTCGATGGCACACAATGGCAATCTCTAGGGGAAGGCTCTCGCGTCGCAGGTGGCTGGAGGTTTATTGACGTCGATGTTCCTGTGAACTCAATGATCCGCGCTCGTGGTTTTGTCCAAGGCGGATATTGCAACGGCTCATCCTGGTTTGTGGAGAGCATTGCTCACATGACAAATTCACCTCTCAAAATTGATACGGAGAATGGTTTCGGATTTGGTTCCACCGAATTCGGATTCAACATCAGCGGCGCTGTTGGTCAAAGCATCATCGTGGAAGGCTCCAGCAATTTGCTGAACTGGATTCCCATCCGCACAAACACCATTGGGGATGGAAAATTCTATTTTGCCGAACCCACCTTGGAATCGCGGCGGTTTTATCGGGCGCGCTCCGAATAGACGTGCTTTATTCTATTCCGTCTTTCCGGGGCTTAAGCGTTTCCCGCGAATTCCCAAAGATCGACAAGTCTGCTTCTGAATTCGCCAGTATCTCTTACGAAATAATATCGCAGTCGAACTTACTCGGTTTCAGTTCCACCACCGACGGTCAATTGTAAGCACGCCGCTTCCCGATCATTGCGGACGAGAAGCAAATCACCCGCGAGCGCAATCGGATTCCACGTCTTCGATTCGAACACACGGAAGCGGGCGAGTTCATTTGGAGCATCGGGTGTCGGGCGCATAAGAACCAATTCGCCCGATTCGGCCATTAACAAATAGAGATCGCCAACGGCCAAGCCTTGACCATGCCCGTAACGACCTTCCTTCCATTTCTGTGAACCGTCTTTCAAATCGACGCACGCAAAAATTCCGTCATCCAACCCGTATAGAAATCCATCACGCGCGAACAGGTGCGAAAACTTGGATTTCATCCGAATGGATTTCCACAATGCCGTGACCGCCAGTTTTGAGTTCGTCTGTGAAACCTGGAGCAACTCGGCTCCGACTCCGTATCCGCTCGAAAAAACAACTTTGTCGTCGTCCACCACAACGGGCGACGCGCAGACGACGTTTCCATTTCCCCACGGGCGTTGCCACAAAATCGCGCCTGTTTTCGGATCGTGGCTGGAAATCGCGCCGTCGTTGAACGCGAGAATCTGCGGCACGCCGGCCAGCACGGCGAACGATGGAGATGCGTAACTCGGGTTCATCACGCCAGCCGACCAAATGAGTTTTCCGTCATCGTCGAGGAACGCGTGCAGAGAATTTTTCCCGTCTTCCCCGCCGTGAACGATGACCAGTCCACTCACGCACAGCGGCGAACTGGCGACTCCCCAATCGGGAATGTTCCCCCCGCCCGCCGCCAGCACGTCGCGGCTCCAAATAACTTTTCCTGTGAAAAGATCGAGACAGTTTAAGATGCCCGTCGCCCCGCAAGCGTAAACGCGATTGCTGACGACCGTCGGGGTCGAGCGCGGTCCTTCGCCCGCAACAATTTTGTTGTAACGCGCTTTGTCCGAATGCAGCCACAGTTCTTTGCCGCTGGCCAGTTCGCGGGCGACAACGCACTCGTCCTCACCTCGCTGCTCTTGGGTCAGGCAAATGTTTCCAACGACGGAAAAGCCTGACCACGCGGCGCCGATCTTTTCACGCCAAATGACTTTCGGCGGGTGCGATGTCCAATTCGTTTCGAGATGCGGTCCCGTTAAAACACCATTGCGATTCGGGCCAAGGAATTGTGGAAAGTCATTTGTCACAACGCGTTTCAAAGACGAAGCCGAAGTTAGATCAGACAATGTTTGTTGAACCTTCTGCACGCTTGCCTTCGCCCAGCGAAATTCGAAGATGGGCGCCATGTCACCGCTCATTCCGCGAAGCCGAAACAGAAGAGCGCCGACGACTAATATCCCGACCAACCCGTAGGTAGCGCATAATCGAAGGCGATTCGAAGCGCGGGAAAAAAAGGTCCACCAGATGATCAAAAGAATCGCACCCACCAATCCGATTTGTGCCGCTGAGAGATTTCGCTTTTGAAAAGGCCAATCGTCTTGAGCCCAGACCCAGGCGACCGCCGCAATCATGAGTCCCGCGATCAGTGCTCCGGGCCACCAGCGCATGGTGTGCGGTGAACAAGCATTCTCATCCGGATTCGGTTCAACCGATTTGGGGCTCAAATGCCAGAAAGATGGCGAAGTTCCGCGTCGAGTTCAAACGCCGTTTCGCCAGTTAATCTAGGTGCTGAGATTAAAGCAATTTACGGAATAAAACAAAGTGGCTTCGTGAGAAATTAGAAGCGGGTTTTTGGAACCCATTAGAAAGGCAAGTTGCCGTTTCTGTATTTAAGGGCGAGCCACCAAGGTCCGCTGTCGGATGAAATCTGCTGAGAATTATGCGCTTGGGATTGATGACAATTTTGTTGGGTTATTTTTTATCTGCGGTTGGGGCGATAGCGTTCCCGGCTTCGAACGAAAAGCAGGTTGCTTTGACGCAGGCCGAACGCGATTGGATCGCGCAACAGCCACCCCTTCGTGCCGGGATGACGACTGCATACCCTCCGTTTTCATATCGCGACCCGACTGGAAAATTGGCCGGAGTAGACGTTGATATTCTTAATCTGATTTCCGAACGCACCGGATTGAAATTCAAAATTGTGGACAGAAGCTCCTGGGAGAAAGTGGCGAAGCTGGCGCTAGATAACCAGTTGGATTTTTGTTCTGGCGTGGCGCAAACGCCGGAGCGACTGGAAAAATTTTCGTTTACGAGGCCTTATTCCGATTCGCCGGTCGTCATTGTTGGGCAGGAAGGGGATTATCGCTTCCAACACATTTCGCTGTTGAGCGAGGCCAGAATTGCCATGCCGCGACAGCATAGCGTCACGGCCGCGTTGGCCAAGCGGTTGCCGTCAGCGCGAGTGATTCTCGCCGACACACCGGCTGAATGTTTCAAGTTAGTCGAGCAGAAGAAAGCCGACGCGACGATCGCCAATCTGTTCGTGACTACCCGGTATTTAAATGAAAACCCGGGTTCCGGGCTTATGATTTGCGGCGTGGTTCGTGAGTTTAGTTTTCCAATCCGGTTGGCCGCGGCGCGCGACAAAGGTCCTTTGCTGGACATTTTGGATAACGCACTCGCTACGATATCCCTTGAAGAAATGGACAGAATCTTAAGCAAGCATCTTCTCTTTGAGTTACAGGGAGGGCAAAGGATAGAATTCCTGCAACAATGGATGGGTAAAATCGTCGCCGGGTGCCTCCTCGTCGTCGCCCTCCTCTTGCTGTGGAATTTTTTGGTGCGCAAAGAAGTGCGGGCGCGACGCCTGGCCGAAGCGGAATTGCGCAAGGTCAACGACGAATTGCGCGAGGCAAATCAGGAGACGAAGGTCTTCGCTTACTCGCTTTCGCATGATCTAAAAGGGCCACTCCGGGCGATCAGCGGATTCGCTGAAATTTTAAAGGAGGATTACCAGGACAAACTCGATCCTGAAGGGCAAGAGAATTTGGACAGAGTGATTTCCGGGGCCTCCCGCATGAGCAATTTGATCCGCGATATCCTGCTTTACAGCCGTGCGTCGCATTCAGAAACGACGCTCCAGACAATCCCGCTAAATTCCATGGTTCCGCAATTAATTAATGAATTTCCTCCCGAACAACGCAAATGTTTTGAAATCGTTTCCCCGCTTCCGGAGGTGAAGGGCGACCCAACTTTATTATCGCAATGCATTGCGAACCTGCTGGCCAATGCGGTGAAATTCGTTCCCAACGACCGCGTCCCCAAAATCCGCATTCGGGCGGAATCGGAAGATTCAATTGTAAAACTTTGGGTAGAAGACAACGGCATTGGCATCGCGCCAGAGGACCGAGAACGCATTTTTAAAATCTTCGAACGAGCTGCTCCGTCGGATTACGACGGCACGGGAATCGGTCTTGCCATCGTGACAAAAGCCATCAAGCAAATGGAAGGAACGGTTGGTGTCGAATCCGAATTTGGCAAAGGAAGCCGATTTTGGATTCGATTGCACGCGGCCGGAAAAGAAAAACCCGCCGCCAAGTCCGGCCATACACGCTTCTTCCGCCGACAACCCGTGCCGAGTTGAGCCCAGACTGATTCCCGGACGCGGCCTCCGGTCCACACTCGTGCGGATTAAGGTTCGCCGGAAACTTCGAAAACGTGCTGTCGCCATCGTTGCACCGGATTTCCGGCACGAGAGATTCGTGGTGCCAGTCACAATGAGAAAATTTAAAATCTATTGACCGATTGGCTCACAGCCGCTAGAAACCATCGACTAAGAATTTATTTGTCATGAAAATCGCCCACATCAAATTGGTATTCGGACTGACGATAGCCCTCGTTGCAGCCGGACTGCCGGCTTCCGCCAAGGAAACAGTTAACATCAAAAAAGTTCTTCGATCTGTCAGCGCGCCGGAACTTCCAGCCAAAGCAGCGGACCTGGTTTTCAAAACCAAGAGCGCTGAACAGGAGGCGGTTACAATTTCAGTGGTGAAAACAGCAATCGCGCTGCGCCCAGCGTCCGCCGCCGCAGTGGTTGGCGCAATCGCCAAAGTGGCTCCTCATCGCGCGGCGATCGCAGCATCGACTGCCATTGCTTTGGTGCCTAAACAAACTGCGGAAATCAACAAAGCTTCATTGTTGGCTGCTGCGCAAAAGGACACGATTGGAACGGTTATCCAGCGGGACGTTGCTGCGGCCGATGGAGCGCAAGCACCGCCGCGTGTGGGACCTCCGTTTGTTCCCATTCCCCAGGATGCCCAGGAAGTGACTCCGGGCGACACAACTCCGTTGCCTCCAGGGGGCCGCGATTACTCCGCACCTTAACCAAACGCTCTTTCAAAAACCCGCTTTGCCAACGCGAAGCGGGTTTTTATTTTTCAGAATCTTTCCAAACGATATTACGAGCAGCGAGCAGCCGCATTATTTTTGCTGCCGTTTCCCTTTCAAGGTGAGGCTCGAAATTACCGCGCAAATCACAAGGAACAGAAACAGGATGGAATAGATCTGAAAGGGAAAATCGTAGCGGGCATGGACCAGACAACCGGCGAGGGAAAGCCATAAAAGAAGGATGACTGCGGCATCCGCGCGGAGTCCGGACCGAATCACAAGAGGTCGAATCCACACCAAAGCCAGGGCAATCCAAATCAACGAACTTCCCAGCCAGCCAAACGTCACCAAAGTTTCGAGCCAGTCATTGTGCAGTTGTGCCGGCCAATATTCATCGGGAGAACTGCGGTAAAGTTGAAAGAGCGCGTCAAACGAACCTGCCCCGGTCCCGAAAAGCGGGTAATCCCGCGCAATGTCGCGCGCCGTTCGGAACATTTCCTCCCGCTGTTCGAAACCTGCGCCCAGCTCGTTCATTCGCTTGGCGAGTACGTCCCCAGCGAGAATCCATCCCGCGACAATGCTGGCGATTCCCGTGGCGACGACTCCAAATCTCCACCAGCGGGAATGCTTTTGGAATCCGAGAAGAATCAGACAGGCAAGGACGACGCACACTCCCGTGACCATTGCGCCCCCGCGGCTTGCCGAGACGACCGGCGCGATGGCGGTCAATGCGGCGCAAGGCAGCAGCACATGGCGCACGCGAAGCGTTCGTTTGACTTTGCTTTGATTGAACCGGCTTTGTCGCTGGAGTGCGCACCAAAAACCCAATGTCACTGGCCAGACCAGATTCAACAATTGGGCCGCGTTGGCGCGATAAGCGTAAGGGCCGAAAAAGGTTTCGGGTGATTTGTTTACTCTGGGTTCTACAAGCCAAAGCAGTTTTTTGGAGCCTTCGGCGCGTTGCAACAAACCTTGCAGTGCGATCAATGCGCCATTGACCGAGACTACCCAAAGCAAACGATGCCAGCGCGGTGTTTTTCCACTTTCTTGTTTAGGGTCGTAAATGATCCAATCGCGAATTGCCCAAAAAGCAGAGGCGAGCGCGAGATAGTTCCAAAACCAATGCCAGGAACGTTCGCGGTCGTAGCTATGTGGCAGCCAAGAAATTGAGGAGAGATATTCGAAACGCCACTCGCCACGGACGTAGATCGCCCGGGCGTTGAGCGCACCGACCAGAACGTATCCGAGAATCAGGAATGTCAGAGCAACAAGGCTGACTAAAAACCATCGTGAGGTTGAATCGGTTGGAGTGAGCGCGTCGCGCCCGTTCAGATAAGATCGCATTTGCCATTTCGCGAGCCATAAACAACCGAGAGAGTAGCCCGCCGAGTTCATGACCAAAATCGACCACGGTTGGGTTGTCCCGAATGCCCACGGACTGAAAATCACCATGAAGTAAATGATCCATTCGGAAACCTGATCGCATCGGGACAGCACTACCGATATCCGAGGCGTAACCGGGCGACTGGCGGGGTGCGAACGAGACATTCTTTCCAGAGAATGCTGAGTAAAAGCGCCGGCTCACAAGCAATAAAGCAATCGATTCTTAGAAGTGATTTACTGGTTTCATAACGGCAGGGCGAGCGTCCTCGCCCCACCAAAAGACCTGGCTGAATTAAGAGGCGAGAGACAGCGTTTTTTCGGGAGCCACAACTTCCTGTGATGATCTCATGGCCATCCAAATCGGTTTTTGGTGCAACGATTGCCAGCGGCGCGTCGCTTTGAGCCAGGCTTCCGCCATCAACTCCGAAATGATTTCGAATTTTTCACGCGGCATCACTTCTGAGTGACCAGTAAAATGGAGTGACATCGCATGATTCCCTGGCAAGTCGTGTTTTACGATTCGAAATTCGTCCTCCTTGCCGGGTTGTAGAACCGTTTTCCAAGTGGAGACCGAGCCGTCGAGATGCAGCTCGACCTTTGAAAAGCTCACCTTTCGCACAACGAACTTAAAATCTCCCCAAAGATCGTCAATACTCTCACAGCGTTCCGCTTCCAATTCGAGCCAGCGTCCCAGCAACAAAGCGTATTGGATGTCTTTGCGCATCTCGAGGGAATTGCCGACGACGCGGCTGATAGAGAGCCATTCCCGGCTAAAGCTGAATCGGCCTGCAGCCAGAAGTCCCACCAGAAAAATGCTCCCAATCGCCAAGGGAATCCAGCGTTCACGAACGACAAAGATGGCAAAGGCGGATCCGAGGAAGATGAGTGAGATGGCGTAGAGCAGCAGCACGGTCTGGCGTCGGGACAGTCCGCCCGCCTGGAGCCGATGATGAATGTGGCGGCGGTCCGGTCGAAACACGGGCAGCCCTTTGAGGCCACGGCGCAGAATTGCGAGGGAAACATCAATGATCGGCAATGCCAGAGCAAACGCGGGCGCGATCAAAGCGCTGACCACGGTTCCCTTCTGAGAACCAACAAGTGAGAGCAGCCCGATTAAAAACCCGGTGAAATAAGCGCCACCATCGCCCATGTAAATTTTGGCCGGCGGAAAGTTGTGACAAAGAAAGCCAAGGAGCGCGCCGCACATTGCCACAGCGCAGAAAGTGGAAAAAGCCAGATTGGAGTTCCAACCGACATACGCCAGCAGCAACATCAGCATGAATCCAATTCCGCCGGCGAGGCCATCGACGCCATCGGCTAAGTTGATCAAATTCGTGAACGCCACCAACCAAAGCACGGTGACCGGCCAGCTCAACCAGCCGAGTTGATAAATGACTTCGTTGAACGGATTTGCGAATGTTGTGATTTCAGCCCCGCCAAACCAGGCGACGGAGGAGATGATGATTTGCCCAAGCAACTTCCGTTTGGCGCCGAGCGGACGGAGATCGTCCATGAAACCGAGCAGAAACATCAAAAGGCCGGTGAGCACGATGGTGAGCCGAATTACCACGCGGTCCGGCGCCGGCGGTACCGCGATAAAAACCAGCGCGGCAACCAGCAAAAACGGAAGAACCAGTGCAATGCCGCCGATGCGAGGCACGGGGATTTTGTGAGTGTGATGAAGTTCCCCGACTGCGGGAGAGAGCTTTCGGAAACGGCGCACGATCAACGGAATGCAACCGAACGAAAGGAGGAAACTGAAAATGGAAATCCAGATTGTGAGCGAAACACTCATGCGCCTGCGATCATTTCAAAACCCGTGTAAATCAACAATGAATAACTAGGGGAAAAACTGAGGATAGTGAAAGGAAAATCTGGAAGAACTTCCACCGCTGATAAATGAGCAGATGCGGTGGCTTGTTTTTCAGGACGCCAGCTTCTTGGTTCGAGCGGCACGTGTCTTCAGAAATTTTCGGCCCAAGCCAATTCCTCCAAAAGCGCAGCCAAAAATGGCAAGCGCAATATTGGCAGGTTCAGGAACGGGGGTTACGTCACCGTCAACAGAGAGTTCACCCTCAATGGTGATTTGATCAAAGGTAATCGTCCGGTTGTTGACGTTGTTCGGGCCACCGAAAAACCGAACAGAAATGGATCCAGACCCTGGTTCCATGTTGAAAGCAACGGAGTGACTGGAGCCTGCTGGATCTACTGAAAAAATTCCGGAACCCGCCGTGCTAAAACCATTTCCCGAGTCAAACTGAACGTAAGCGCCACTGAATGTCGCGCTGGAAGAAACGTCAAAGGTAACTGAATTCAACTGCACGAGACGATTTGCCGCAGGCGTGATGGTAAACTGAATGTAATCGCCAGCACTCCACCTTGGCCCGTTTCCTTTGCCGTCCCCGGTGACCAAGGCAGTTCCAAAAGCGGAAGCGGTTACGTTTACTGCGGTAACATCGCTGAAAGAAATTCCTGGCACAACGCCTGAGGCCGAGACATTTCCAACGCCTTCGAAAGTGTATTGACCCAGCACAACGGCTTGAGCCGATACAGTGGTGACCAGGGTCGCCAGCACACCTAAAGCGGCTGTTTTGACATGTATAATGAAATTCCCCATAAAACCGGCCTCCGTATGGGGGATTCCTCTATAAGGGTCAAGTGAATTGGTAATATAAATGAGACATTTATGTTCCGCGACAGGACAGTATTGAGAAAAAAGTGACGTCGTGAACCGGTGTCGCAGACAAAAACAACGAAGCTCAACCGGTTGATCGGAGCTCCAATACGCAGATTGGAAAATCGGTTTGCAAAGGGAAAGAGTTGGAGTTTGGCGGAAGCGGGTCTATCATCGGCGACGCTTTACCCACAATGAAAAAGTTTGTCATCGTCGCGCTCATTGGAGTCGCAATTCTCGCCGGAGGTTGGTTTGGCCGTTCCGCCTATCGGCAGCACAAGGAAAAACGCGCGATTCGCCAAGCGGAAGCGTTCATGGAAAAGAAAAATTTTTCCAATGCCCTCATCAGCGCGCGCCAGGCCTTGCAGCTCAATCCAAACAATGTTGCCGCCTGTCGGATCATGGCTGCGCTGGCTGAATCGGGAGGGTCTCCTCACGCACTGGGTTGGCGCAAACGGATCGCGGAACTTGAGCCGACTTTGGATAATAAATTGGTGCTGGCGTCGTGCGCGTTGCGCTTCGAATCCGCTCCCTACCCAATCACCACCACCATCCTGGAGGAGATCGCTCCTCAATCAGCCCAGCTTCCCGCTTTCCATATTGTGACGGGCAAATTGGCTTTGCAACTCAACGACCTTGCCCAAGCCGAAACACATTTGAGCGAAGCGGCCCGGCTTGATCCTGGAAATGAATCGAACCGATTAAACCTTGCCGCGCTCCAGGTGCGTTCGCCCGATGCAGCTAAAGCAGACGAGGCGCGGCGCACGTTGGAGCAGTTGCGCGGCAGTCCGCAATTCGGAACGGAGGCGCTTCGTTGGTTGCAGCGCGACCGTGAAGAGCGCGGCGACAAAAAAGCAGCTCTCGTTTTGTCCACGGAATTGATCGAAAAAAAAGACGCTCGGGATGCGGACCGTTTTCAACATCTGACCTTATTGCACGATTCCAAAACTCCGGAGTTCGCCGGTTATCTCAAATTTTTGCAAACGAATGCCGGGACTAACGCGGTCGAGATTTACAAAGTCGCCGCGTGGCAGATTGCCGCGGGCATGGAGGAGGAATCGTTGGCGTGGCTTGCGACACTCGCCGTGCCGCTGCAGGAGGAAAATCCGATTCCAGTGGCGCGGGCGGAAGCGTTGGCATCGCTGAAGAAATGGAGCGAGTTAACGGATTTCCTGCGCTCGCAGAAATGGAAGGAGCAGGAATTTTTGCGGCTCGGATTGCTAGCGAGGGCGTTGAAGGAGTTGCACGAACGGGACGCGGCGCAGGCGAATTGGAATCGCGCGGTGCGAGAAGCGTCGGAAAATGCCGAACACCTTTCCGTTCTGACACAACTGGCGGGAAAATGGAGATGGGAATCGGAAACGGAAGCGTTGCTCTGGATCGTGGCCGAGAAATTTCCCGGGCAAGCCTGGGCGCTGGAATCGATCCAACGCGCTTATGAAGCGAGCAAGAATACGGCTGGACTTTTGCGCGTGTTTGAAACGCGTTTGAAAAGCAATTCCAAGGACAGCCTGGCGCGCAACAACGTGGCGATGCTCTCGCTGTTGCTCAAAACGAATCTGCCTTCCGCGTATCAGATGGCCGAACAGGTCTATCATTCCGATGCCAAAAACGGGGGCTTTGTTTCCACGTACGCTTATTCTCTTCACGCCCAGGGAAAGACCCCAGAGGCAGTGAAATTGTTCCGGGGTTTGGAGCCGGCCCAACTGGAAAATCCAGCGATGGCTGCCTACTACGTGATTCTGCTGAGCGCGACGGGGGAAAAAGAAACCGCGCGGAAATACGTCGCCTTTGCGGAAAAGGCCAGCATTTTGCCGGAAGAACGAAGCCAGTTGGAGGAAGCGAAACGGAGATTGTGAGGAAGGGAAATGCTGAAAGCTGAAAGTGGAACTCTTCGTCCGCTTACGTCAGCGGCTACGGGTCGCGCGCAGCAGGTGATCGAATGCTTCGAGCGCGGGAGACAGGCTGACGGAGCGCACCGCTTCTGTTAATTGCTCATTCGCTTGCTGAATCCGATTTGGATTTGCAGCCCATTTCGACAACCAATCCACCAATGCTCCGTCATCGGATTCAGGCAGAACCGCGCCGCATTGATGACGCAAAATTGTTTGTGCTGCTTCACTTTTTTCAGGGCCGAGAAAGAGACAAAGCCGTTGTGCCGCCAGCACGCCATAAACTTTGCTTGGCACCACCAGTCCACAGAGATTGTCGTGCATCCCAGCCAGATGCAGATCAGCGGCGGCCAATGTCTCCGCCAGCAACGTCTTGGGTTGTGATGGCAGAAAACGGACATTGGTTCGCGTTGCGATTTGCTCGCGCAATACAGGCAATTGCGATCCTTCCCCGATGAAAACGAACAGTAATAGCGGACACGATTTTTCGAGTTGCTTCACGGCTTTGACAATGGAGTCGAACGGATGCGCGAGGCCGAAGTTGCCGGAATACATTACGACGAGATGATCGTGCCATCCGTGGGTTCGGCGAAAGCGTGTTCTACAAGAGAGAATCTCATCAGTATTGAGATTACACTCACCTTCACCCCGGCCCTCTCCCTCAGGAGAGGGTGGTAATTCCGTACTGCTGCATTTCTGAAGAATTATTTGGCTTGTCACACCCGCAAACGATTCCTGATTCGACGTTCGTTGTTCGAAGTTGGATGTTCGATGTTTCTCCTCTTCCGAAATAAAATGAGCCTCCTCACGTCGGCTGCTACGTTCTTCTGATTGCGCCCAGTTGGGGATGACGGCGATTTTTTCCGGAGAAATCCCGCGGGCGATCAATCGCTCTTTCATGCATTCGCCGACCGCGATGATTTGGTGATGTTGCCGCAGCGCCCAGGTGGAGAGACGCCGCAGCGTGTTCGCGAGAAAGCCCTTTTTGCGCACCACACCGAGTTCCTCGGCCACCTCGGGATAAATGTCCTGCGCCCAATGCACCAGGCGCGTCCGCTTGAACAACCGGAGCAGCGGTCCCATGACCAGTTGAAGCGGCGGGTCGGTGAGCGTGACAATAACATCGTGACGCGGCAGGCGGAGCGTTTGGAAAAACATCGCGGGATAAAGCGAAAGATAACTCAACGCACGGCGCCAATGGCTGGCACGGGTGAACGGGATGGAGCCGACGCGGACAACACGAACAGAAGAGATTTCTCGCGACGGAGGCGAAGGAAGCGAAGGTGACGACGGGGCCGAGCAAATGACCGTGACATCCCACCCCCGTTCAACGAGCGCTTCGGCTAATTCATGAAGCAGGTGTCCGGTCGCCCCACTCTGCGGCGGATAGACTCGATTGATGAAAAGGATTTTCAAACTCAGTGGGGAAAACGAATTAGAAAACGGAAGAAAATACTCCTGCTGCAATCCAATCAAGCCGTCCGTGACTGCCCTTGATCGCTGGATGCCGTTTGTTGGCGTTCCCGCCGATGCGCTTTTCTAAGCTCAGGCAAAAGAGATCAAACGAAACCAAAACAAAAATATTCTCGGTGCCATTTGAATTGCCGATCGCTCGTAAACTGCTGAACGTGAACGCATTCTTTCAATTCTTTCAACGGCGTAACGGTATTTCAAAAAGAACCCAGTCTCATTTCAGGATCGATGGAATCCAACGTAACTTCCAATTCGCTCTGCCAAGTTCGCCACGCGTCGGGTTTACCGATTTTTACCGAACTTTACCGGGCGTTCAGGAGTTTCCGGCGCCGCACGGGAATCAATCGGCCACCGTACCGGCGCCCAAAAGTTTACCGAAATTTACCGTTTTTTACCGGTTTTCTGGTCCAGATCTGCGTGAAAGCCACGACTATTTTGGATATCAACGTTCTGCACGGTAATCATCTGCTGCATGAGATTTTTGAAAGCGATTTCCGCGCTGGCGAGATCAGGGTGACCCCAAGCGGCAACTTCCATGACGCGCTGGCCTTTGCCGCGAGTGCCGGACCATGCGGCGGCGAACCGGCTCGCGCTGTCTGATCGCATGTTAGCGTAAACCCCTTCCGGCGTTCCCTCTTCCCATGCGATAAAAAAGACGTGGAGCTTGTTCCCGCGATCATCGAAAACCAATCCGCGATAAGGCAGCTCCAGACCACCCACGCGCAAGACTCTCGGCTCTGTTTCTTGCTCGAGAACTTTTCCGGCGGCAGTGAGGCAATGTTCCGGGCGATGCGTTTTTGCCAGATGCACGGTCACGCGTTCTTTCAAGGTGCGGGCCGGAAACCACTGAAAATAAAACGATTGCCAGGAAGTGCCGTCCTCGCCGCGCCAAGCGTAATGAGCGCCTTCACTGCATCTCAACTGGGCGCGAATCGGGTCCGCGATGGCGATTTCGCGAAATGCATCTTTTTCGGCGGGCCACTTCACCGACCAATTTGCAGAAGAAGCTGCCTTCTGTTCATGAAGTCGGAACCATCCTTCGGTGGCAACGACAGTAATGGCCAGCCAGATCAAAAGCCCATACGTCACCCGCTTCAGCAAAGCGGCAGTCCGAATTTTCGGTGCTGCCTGCGGTGCGTCTGCGGAATCAAAGGCGAGCTCGGCGCTTGGCGTTATGTCCGTTTTTCCCTTTTCCCGTTGTTGTTTCTTTAAGAATTCCGCCAAACCCCAAATACCGAGAAAGCAGCTGACAAGGATTGCGACGCCTGCGGGATCGTGCCAGCGGTCGATCGCGGAAATGCCTTCCCGAAACGCAATCCAAGAAAGAAAAAACGTGCGTCCAAGATTACAGAAAAGCGCGAGCAATAATCCGCCGGCCAGCAATGCCAATCGACGGCCTAGTGAGAGTTGATGCAGCGCACCGAAGAAAAGCGTCATCATTAATGTCGTTTGCACAGAACGAACCCCGCTGCACGCTTCATCAATCCCGACCATACCCGCGCTGATTTCGATCACATTGCCGTGCTGCAAAGCAGGAATGCCGAAAAATCCGAGCAGCTCGACCGTTGCGCCGGTATTGAGTCTCGTCAAAAACTGAATGACCATTCCTTCCAGCGCGCTGGGCCAAGGAATGGAAACGAGAAAGAAACAAATCGGAAAAGCGAATTGCCGCAACCAGGCTCTGCCGCCCGCCAGATATACCGAAGCTAAAGATAACGCGATGGCTTCCAGCGCAATGGCGTAACTGGCCGCGCGCCAGATCGGGTTGGCCTCGACAATAACCCGAGTCGGTAAAAGCAGAATCGCGGCGATAACGATTATTGAGGTTGCGATTACGTCATGGCGCTTGCCCTCACCTTGATCCTCTCCCCCTAGAGAGGAAAGCGAAGCGCGCGTCCCAAAAGCCGGACACGTCTTCCATGCCCGCCAACCCAGAAAAGCACAAAGCACCGGGACAGCCCATCCGTACGCATACTGTTCATAGACCGACCATTGTCCCCCAATCTGATAGACGACGATGGCCCATAGCCCCAGCAACGACAACAACATCAGCAGCGGTATGTGCGATGTCCTTTCTGTCTTCACCCAACTGGATTCTGATATAGTGACCTCCTCCATTTCAGTCCCTTACGCGGTAATTCGAGTGATTTTTTAGTGGCCAAGGAGGAATCTTGTAAACAACCCAATAGCCACAAAGCTTGATAAGTTCGAAACGCATGGCAAACGCCACATCGTGTTCTCCCCCTTTCGATGACGTTGACGGAACGGAAACAAAGTTAATTCCAGGCATTCGCCGTTGGAATACAGAAAGGGTGCGGCGGGAATGGAAATCCGAGGTCACAAGAAGAACATTAGTTGATCCCCATTTCCGGATAACCGGTTCGGAAAACTTCGCGTTTTCGTATGTGCTTCCAGCCTCCAGTTCTAAGTGCAAACAATCCAAAGATACATCTGCTTCATTGAACCAGTTTGTAACCAACGCCAGCTTCCCTTGGCCGGTCAGCAGAATCCGATCGCAATAGCCTTGTTTGACGAGTTCCAAAGCTCGCTTAGTTCGATCCCCCACGTCTCCGCCCAAAACGATAATTGCATCCGCAGGGATTGGAGTTTGTCGAATCGTAAGAAAACGGAGGGGAAATAAAACAAGCAAGCAAAGTAACACGGCAAAAACGGCAAGAGCGAACACAACCCACCGCCTCAACCGTAATCGTGGCTTTTGGTTTTTGCCCTCATTGAATGAGGTCGAGTCGCTCAAAATCCGCCTACCTTTTGCTCTCTCACTTTCAACACAATTTGATATTCATAGAAACTTTGCAGTAAACAGAAATGCAGCCCCGGCAGCCCATCTAAAAAGCCAAACCGCAAAATATACATATAAATGAATTTGATCATGGCGCGCGCTGGCATGCGAAATGAAAGTTTTTTGAGCGCAACACGCCGCAATGCCGGCTCTGAATTCCACAGATCTTTCCAGGCAAACGTTGGATCTGCTAATTCCTTGATCGTTTCGCCCGCCTCATAAGTGGAATATTTATTGTGTTTAGCAAACCAATCGTTCATGCCCCTGCGAAAAGAGAAGTGGAGGAAATGGTGCTCTAGTTTTCCTTCGGGTCCATCCACGATCGCGATCGGATTTGCGGGTCGCTCCCACCGAATTCGTTCCGGACGAAAAAGGCGCGGAACCCAGGTGGGATACATGCCGCTGTGGCGCATCCAGCGGCCCATGAACATGTGTTTGAAACGCAACCGAAAGAGCACTTCCGGCCGCCCAAGATCGGAAGTCAATCGAAGGATTTCATCGCGCAACTCATCAGGAACAACTTCGTCCGCGTCCGAGTAATAAACCCATGGGTGCTTGAACTTGATATTTTGCACCGCCCAATTCTGATTGGCCGCTCGCCCGTCGTACTTCCGTTGATAAAACCGCGCGCCGGCCGCTCGAGCGATTTCCTCAGTCCTGTCAGAGCTGAACGAATCCAACACGACGATATCGTCTGAAAAACTCAGGTGCTTGAGGCAAATGGGAAGATTGTCCTCTTCGTTGAGAGTTTGAATGAAGATGGAGACGTTCATTTAGAGATGCTCTCTTACCGCGAAACAGGCGACCGCTCCTTGATTGGTTTACAAGGATGACCAGCACATATCATATTTGCTGGCATGTCCTTAACCACCACCGCTCTTGCACCAATCACGGAATTTTCGCCAATGGTCACGCCTGGACCAATAAAGACCTCGGCGCAAACCCAAGCTCGGGCGCCAATTGTAATCGGTGCAGCAACCACCGGACGCTTAACGTGATTATACTCGTGAGTGGCTGAACAAAGGTATGTGTATTGGGATATGATGGCATAATCCCCTATCACCACTTTGCCTACTGTGTAACAGTCAACGTTCCAGGAAAGACAGGCACTCTGACCCATTTGCAGATTCCACGGTGCCCAAATTCTCACGCTTGGATGGATGACTGCATTGGAGCCGATATTCGCACCAAAGGATCTCAGGAGAAACCGACGCCATCCGCGTAGAAACCAAGGACTAGGTCGGAATAACAGAGACCAGACCACGCCCCATAAGGCGCGCCCCAATCGATTTTGGAGAGAATGAGGGCTGGGGGGATTCCATGGCCGGCCATCTCCGTAAGTTGGTTGAGTAGGTTCGTTACTGATAGTTCGAGTATTCATGCAATCAGTCGAGCGATGCCCTGATCGTTTCGAGAGTTGGAAGCGTATTGTCCCGAACGCAATCAGGGTGAGGCCCGGATTGCGTGAGCCATTGATACGTCGCGAACATTTGCTTGGCTATTTTTTCTGTCTGATAATGGGTAACGATTAGGCGAGCGGCGGGTTTGCGCATGGCTCGCAACCTCTCTTGTGGCATTTCCATTATCTCGCGAAGTTTTGCCACGAGAGGTGTCGCACCAACAGGAATTCTCCAACCGCACTGATGTTTTTCCAAATCCTGCCAGGGGGTTGTGTCCGTGGTAAGCACCGGACAACCCATCGCCAACGCTTCTGCGATAGAAAGACCGAAATTTTCACTTTGGCTGGGCAACACAAATAATTCAGCGTTCGAGTACAAAGCCCACTTGTGAATACCTGAGACTGGTCCGACAAATATAGTTTGGTTCGCCGCGTCGCTTCTGCGCAACACATCTTCCACCTGAGTTCGACATCCAATCTCATCCGGGCCCGCGAATACGAGATGCCAATCCGGGGCCTGTGGGGCAATCGCACCCCACGCTTCTGCAAGATTGAGAACGCCCTTGTGTGGGTGGATGCGCCCAAGAAACAGCATGACTTTCCTATCGGATAGCTCTGGCCATTTTTCGTGGTACGATGTTCGTAACTCGCTCTCGGAATAATCGGGCACGCGAATCCCGGTGGGCAGGATGGCGACTGGATTGCGAAGGCCGAGTTCTTGAAAATGTCGGGCTTCGTCTTTAGCCGTGGCGTGCAAACATTTGGCCTTTTCAAGCATTCGGTTTACATACAGCTTTCGCGCGAGTCGCTTTTTCCATCCCGAACGCTGGAGACTCGCAGGGTGCAGGTTTCCGCGCGGGCTGATCAGATGCGGAATGGACAACTCAGCGGCAATCCGGGCCGCGTCACGATTCACGGAAAGCCAAAGTCCGTGTGAATGAATCAAGTCGGCGTCTACAGCAACTTTTCTCAACGTCTGCATGAATCCTCGAGGGATCGCAATACGCAGCTTGGAATTCACATAACACGGGCAGCGATGCACCTTTACTAAACTTTCATTGACCTGAACGGAGGGTCCGAGTGTGCCGAGGGTATCCAAAGTAACAATTTGAACGTGGCATCCAAGCTTCGCGAGTTCCTCGCAAAGGCTGGTGACTGATCGGGGAGGACCGCCGCTGGACTCTGCCAGCGATGCAATAACATGCACCACACGAAATGGTCGCTGCTGGTTCATTTCAATTAGCTGCGGTTTGTCCGGCGGAACGCGCCTGACCGCGCAAATGAGTAACGGGTTGTGCTGAGCCGAATAAAAAATCCAGTAACTTCGGACCGATCATGGCCAAGCCGTAATTCTGCTCCACATATTCGACGAGTTCGAAAGGATCTCGGGTCGATAGGGATTTCCGGAAGAATCTTTCTACTTTCGTTCGCAGCATCTCCACAGTCGGGTTCGGGACAAGATAATCCGGCAGAATGGGATCCAGAATTTCGGGGATGGAGCCAATCTGTGTGGCCAGAACTGGACATCCAAAACTTAACGCTTCCAGAATGATCAGTCCAAAACACTCGAGCGCCAGTGTTGGCAAAACGAATAGATCCGCGCCGGAATACATCGACCGCATCTGCTCATCAGAGATCCTCCCCGGGAATTCGATGCGGTCGCCGCCTTCCGTCTGCGCAGCGAGAGAGCGCAAGTTCTCCAGTAAGGGACCGGTGCCCGCGAGTACCATTCGCGCATCATATTTTAAAAGGAGAGGTGCGATTGCTTTAATCGCGATTGCGTGGCCCATTCTCGGAACCATTCTTCGCAACGAAAAAAGAACTGGCCTATTTGCAGGCCATTTCAATGATTCACGTGCTTGCGCTTTGCTCTCGGTCCGTTGCAAGTCCGGGCGACGCCAGTGAGGAATGACGCGACATTCCGGCAAACTGTTGTGGTAGCGCAACAGTTCGCTCCGAGTAAACCCGGAGAGCACGTGAATGCGGCGGCAATGATCAAAAACATATTGTTGTCGGCGGCGAAGGTGGCTGAGTCCGCCAACGGCGATTTTCAGTCGTCCCGACATTCCTTGCCCTCTCCAGTTTAATTTCTGCTCCGGCACCACCGGCGAGTGAATCGTTGCCACATAAGGCTGATTTGGACCGAGAGCTTCGATGAGGCCACATGCTGGCAATAGACTGTGCAAATGAATGGTGTCCGGTGTAAATCCATTGAGGTGGTTTTTGAAAGCCGCCCGGATTGATTTGGCGTAGTCTTCTCGGCCCAACAGGGGTAACTTGCTGCGCTCACGTCCATAGCGCACAACCGTTACTCCATCGTGTTCGGATTTCGTGGATTGGTTTGCACTGAGTTTGGTGCTTGTGCATAACACGGCGACATTGTGACCGTGATCTCGAGCCAAACAGGCGATGTCCCACGCGACCCGGGCTGAGCCGCTGGGATTGTCTGCAAACAAGCTGGTCACGACGACTAAATAATTCATACGAACGGGGTACCGCGGTTAGACGTAATTTTTACGGTTCCCGGGAAACTCGCGGGGAGCGCTATCAGGATTTTTGCTAGTGTGAGATAGAAACAGATTTGCCGCCCAAACCAGGGAAACCCCCCAGACAAACGAGGATGGCAGTTTAACAAACTCCGATTCTGTTGTGTCTAAAATCGCGAGTACGGCAGCGTAAAATAGAAAAACACTTGGTTTTGACAACCCGGCCTTTTTAAAAAGCCGGTAGCTGATTCCGCTAAAAACTCCTAACGCAAACGCGGTAACGATCAAACCCACCCAGCCCAGATTCCAGTAGAAAGAGCCGAATAAAGTCGGTGACACTGCTCCATAAACCGTTTTTGGATCGATGGAGTCCAGTCCCTTGGCTCCATCCAGATACGCAGAGAAATACACCCCCTCGGCAATAACGGGTTTATTTGGCCAGAAGACTCTCGGAATCAGGCCCAGAATTGAGCGAATATAAAAGGCGCCATTGATATCCATATCTCCGTTTTCCTCTAGCTGTAGGATTTGGCTAATGGAACCGATTCCCGTCACACGATCTAATGTTTTATTGGCAAAATGAAACATTTGTTCCGGCTCAAGAGAAAAAACCGGACCTGACGACAACGCAATCCTGATCGCTTCGCTGCGGGGCGGACCTCCAATAATAAAATATTCATTCCGAATAGCATCGACATAGGGATAAATGAGCAGGAGTAAAAACGCCGCTCCGCTGACGATTCTTGTCCAGGGGATTCTTCCCCTTTGGATTATGTGAGGAAGAATCGGAAGGAAGATGGGCAAAAACATGAGTGTCTTCATGACTCCATAAAGGATTCCCCAACAGATGTCACTGGCTGTTAAAAGCCACCCCAAAATCAAGAGATTTCTTCTGCCGGTGTGATAGTAAGCTGCCCATGTAGCTACGATCAAAAAGTGTGGCACAGTGTAGGCGAAGGTCCTGATCCAGGTCGGAGGCGGTCCGATTTCGAGCACCTCAACGAAAGGGAGGTGCAAGTAATTGCTATACCATTTCCAGCGGGCAAACCAAGTGATACAAAAACAAACGAGAATTGCGAAGGCGAGGCGAGACAAATTCCATTCTTTGGAGCTGCGCAGAATCGACGGAACAGGTAGTTGCAGGACGACCCCAAAGCGATAGCCGATAGAAATCACAAAAAATCCCACGCTAACGATGAATAGCGCCTTTCCAATATGATGGGATGCGCCTGAAAGCCAAGAGGCCTGCTGCAAGGGATCGAGCACAGTGTGAATCGATCCGATAACCCAAAATGGAATGTGGAAAATCATCAGTGCGCACCAAGGTTGGCGCAAATCAAACCGGCCGTTTTCCCCTCCCAAAAATGCCGTCGACAGCACGGTCAAACCCATCAGTCCGGCTTGCAGCAAGTTTCCCGGCTGCCTAAAAATTAAAAGCAGCGCTTGAGCCAGAACTGCGACAAATGCCACACTAAAAGCAGCTTTGAATCCGGGGAGGCACTCCCGAAAATCAGTAGTGGAAGACGGTTTAGCCATGATTACCACCTCGGACCATAACGGCCTCCTCAATCGCCTGGGCGGCAACAGAAATGTCGCGGGCTTCGGCATTTTGCAAACTCGAGCGAGACATTTGTCGCCACAATTCTTTATCATTCATCACCCGATCAATGCTTTGAGCGAGAGCATTAATATCCCCACATGGGAACACGAGCGCATTTTTAAAAGGACGCGCGACATCCGTCGGTCCGACACACCCGACCTGATCCGAAACAATAATTGGCAACCCAAACACAGCGCCTTCCGCCGCGACCAACGCGTGGGCCTCTTCTTCTGATGGGATGGCGATCGCGTCCGCAGCGCCATAAAACTTGGCGATCGCAGATTGGTTCACGAAACCTGCGAAAATCAGATTTTGCGAGCAACCGGACGAAGCGGCGTATGATTTCAAGTTTTCCAGTTGAGTGCCAGTTCCTACAAACAATCCGACCGCGCGAGATCCATTGCGTCGAAGCTGTACAACGGCTTTTACCAAGTCGAGAGGACGTTTGATGTTAGAGAGTTTGCCACATTGGAGAACGACGAAATCCTTTTCATCAATTCCTAAAGAGTGACGAAACTCCTTGCGGGCTTCTGGCCTGTTGATATCACTTTGACCACGGAGTCGCGTTACATCTACCGGAAGAGGACATCTGAGGAAGCGCGATTTCGGCACACCATAATGTATGAAGTAGTCCTCGTTCTGGTCACCCGCCGTCAGAAAGACGTCGACGCTCTTGAAGAACCACGGCAGAACTGCGGTCTTAAGCCAAAGCCTCCAACTTGCTCTCTTACGAATGAGTACGGAATCACTGCAATAAAGAATCTGCCGCTTGTTGCGCCTTGCCCATTGCCACGCACTCCAGTTGGCCCCTCGAGTGTAGCCATAGATTAAAACAGTATCTGGATCCTCGTCGGCCAGAATCTTGGCGAATCCTGGGACATACGTCTGCCAGAGTCCTTTTGGGACGCGCTCTAAGCCGGGTTGAAGAATCCGATGTCGATACCCGCCCAATAAATTGATATCCCAAGCGAGCTTTTTGCCAAAATCCCTGTCGAAGTATTCACGTGCTCCTGTGTCGGTTAGATAAATGACGGCCAAATCAATGTGAGAGCGCGCGGATATGGCCTGATAAACGGGCGCGAAGTACTGAATTGGGTGGGTCAGGATGACCGTAAGCTTTCGTTTTTTCACATTAGGGAATGGCCGGATTGAAGATGATTCTGCTTTAGCTCTCGTTTGACGTAAGATTCCAGTACCAATCGATAATGTGCTGGGCGCGAGCATCGATGGAGTTCTCGGCTGCGCAACGACGATGTCCGGCCAAACGAATCCGTTCGCGCTCGGCGGGATGATCCAGGTAAAAACGAACTTTCTCCACTAGTTCCTGTTCCGAACCAAAACAAGCGACTTCTTCGCCGTCGACGTAATAATCTAACAACTCGGGAGTTCTTTCATGCAACATGAAGCCGCCGCAAGCGGGAATATCGAAAGTTCTCGAGGTGATTAAATCTCCTGAAGATGCGCCCGTCCGCGCTTCACTTAAAAGCGCGATTATGATTTTTGTACTCTGCAAGGCGACAGGATAAACCCGGCCCATAATATCCTGTCCCATGATGTGGGGCTTCACCGTAGAAGATGTGGCTGAACCCCACTGACTTCCCCAAATCTTAAAGGAATTACCATTGATCGTTTTAGCGACCGCCTGCAAATACGCTTCTTTTTTCGGTGACCACGTTCCGATAAACGAGACGTCGGATTGAAGAGCGGGTCTGGCCAACGCGGCGGGATCCATGACTTTGTTTACTTCCGGATCAAATCCATGAGGGAGAAAGCTGACATTTGTTAGCTTCAGATGCTTGTAAAGATCTTTGGATCCAAAGGATTTCGTGGTGAAAATGTGATTATAAAGCGGCAGGGATTTTGGAAGCCACGGACCATGGGTGAATATGCTCACGTCCGGAAATACGTTCACACACAAAATTCCTTTTTGGCGCGCCCATTCTAAAGTGCTCGGAAATAAGGATTCACCTTTATAGACAACCATCAAAGCGGGTTCAAAGGAACGAAGATCACGTAGCACTTGGTCGTTGAACTCTCGAGCAAATGACGGCGTAAGAATGCGACGAACTGCTTTCAGCCAGAGGGCCGATTTCACCATTGGAATAAATCGCGTTGGATCAACCACCTGAACGATTTGTCCGCAACGATCGAGCGCACTGGCCATTGAGCGTGCATTGCTGCCCAAATAATAATGGCCAACAAAAAGAATTCTTAGGGGTAGTTTTTTGTTAGTGACCATCGATTCGAGAAATTCTGGCGTGAGGAACCTTTGTCAATTCACTTAATTTTTGACTGTTGCCAATGGAGGAAAGCAAGGACGATTAAATAAACCAAGTAACCAAAAAATGTGGCTTTAGCGGCGCCTAGCGCCCCGTGGGTGGGAATCCAAAGAAAATTCAATGATACGTTTGCAAGCGCTGCCAGCCCATAGCTGGTTCCTACAACGAGCGTTTTTTTTGCAGCGAAACTCTTCATTTCAAAGCTGGCTGCAATACCTAGAAGCGCGTAGCCTCCGGAAACCCACAATAATATCGATTGAGCACCATCCCGATAATTTTCAGCGAGGAGCGCACGAACAATCCAATCCCCAAAAACCGCGATTCCCAAAACCGCCCCAACAGCACAAATCGTGGTCGCCAAAGTCAAATAGCCAAGGATCTGGGTTTGCGCTGCTTTTCTTGACTTGGCTGCTGCACTAAAGAGAAATGGATAAACCAACTGCGCTGCAATGCCTGTTAGCATAAGAATGGGCTGTGCTCCGAGACCGTATGCTGCAGAATAAAGTCCAACTTCCTTTGGAGACGCAAAGATGGCGAGAATGTATCGATCGGACATCGAAGTCGCCCAAGAAAAAACGCCTACACCAATCAAAGGCACCACAAACCGGCGAGCCTCCTGCGACCACGCAAATTTCTGTGCATCACTGGTCTTGCTACCTGTAGTTAATCCGAGAATCCGTGAGCTTACCCAATAAACCACCGCCAATAGGACGAACTCTCCGATTGCTAGAGAAAATCCGAATTGACCCAATAATAGTGCGCCTGCCGCTGCCGCTAAAGGAACACCACATTGCATGATGGGTCGAATTATATTGGCCGTGCCCTGCCGATTTTGGGTGACCAGGACGCCATTTTGAAAGCTAAGACCTGAGTGGAAGAAGACCAAAGCCCCCGCCACCAGTGCAGCAGAAAGTTGGATGTTTTGCGTAATAAGTCCGTAGGCCGAAAGGGAGACAAACATCAAAACGCCGAAAATCAAAGCGGCTTTCGCAACAGTGCTTCGCGAGTAGGCAAGAAACTGCAAGGCGAGGCCGTTCTCTTTTGCATCGTGATATGCCCTCATCACATATTGAATGAATGGGCGGAAAAACAGCCCGGAGAACAAACCCACTAATCCAATCGCCAATTTGTATTGTCCCAAAGCTGTTGGGGCTGCGTATTCGGTTAAGACACGTGACCCGAGTGCCAACCCCAACGCGGTCATCCCTTGCCCAAGCATTACAGAAACAATTTTTTTGCGATGCCTGAAAACATGGAAGAAACGTTTTTTCCATGGATTCAGCCGATCTTCTGGCAAAACAGACGTTCCCCCGTCACCTTGTAGTTGAAGAGGTGGAGCAAAATCCTTTTTGTTTGAACCTGACACGAAGAGATCGATCGTTCTTCTTCAGACTTACGTGTAAAAATGCAGACGCCTACGGCAATTGCGGAAAGCGGACGGGAAAAGCCATATGGACCTGAAAAAAGAGAATGCTGCAATGCATCCAGATTCCTTCCTTCAACCACGACGCGCTGCGGTCGAAATTGCGAGGGGAATAGGACGAAGGGGTTTAATTTGGTTTGATCCAGTCTGATTTAAACAACAGTAAACGTAGAGTTGACCATTGAAGCAGGCCTTAGTTCCTACCTGCCCAGCTCGGCGGCTCTTACGAACGAAAAGGAGATTTCGACTACGAATCGGATAACAATTAGATCTGGATCTTTAAGGATCGACGTGGAACTCATCCCTACCGCCAATGCATAAGCTGCCGCCCTTGGTTGTTTGCAGAACCGGCAAAAACCTTGGCTTTTCTAAAACTGTGGCTTGCCGCTTCAGACGGAGTTTTGGTCCGAATCAGGGCGAGAAAAGGACGTCTTCCACAGATCATCCAAAATCGGAACAGAAAATAAAGATTTACCCGACCGCTCTCAAGCGCAAATGCATCCAAATTCAAACAAGTGTCGTTCAAAACTGAGCGGCGGAATTGTCCGACCGCTTTCACAAGAATTTTCCGCATCGGGATTTGATTGCCAGTGCTGCTTCGCAATGGTTCCGCGGCCAGCGGTTAATTTCGCCAATGGGAAACCTCGACCTCGTTTCATTTCCGGGAATTAGTAGCCAGTGGCATAAATGGTGAATCTTACAACTGAAGCTGCCGCGAATGCATTCTCCTGATGATTTGGCCAGACACCTCCGTTGCTGTCGTTCAGGATTGAGTTCGGTTTGGGAAAAGTTTAGCATCGCGCATGTTTTTTTCCCGCCGACACAATGGCGTCTTCTGCGGCCTCGTTTGTGGGTTCATTGGATCGTTTTCCCTGGTTGGCGCCATGTTCTCTGTTTCCAATACGAATGATTTCGGCGCAGGTTCGTTCCGACAGGCATTGCTCGACGCCAACGCCGCTCCCGGACAGGATTCCATCACGTTTTCCATTTCGGGAACTCCTCCGTTTGTAATTTCTCCCAAATCGCTGTTGCCAACCGTCACCGATCCGGTGGTGATCGACGGCTCCTCTCAGCCCGGCTTTTCCACTGTTCCGCTGGTGTGGCTGGATGGTCCGGTGGCCGGGGCGGGCGTGAATGGATTGACTCTGCTGGCGGGAAACTCAACTGTGCGGAGCTTGATTATCACGCGGTTCTCGGCCGATGGAATTCGGATCGAAGGGGCTGGATCCAACGTCGTGGAAGGGAATTTCATTGGAATCGGTTTTTCGGGCATCGGCGATCTGGGCAATGGCGAAGGAGGAATCACAATTTATCGTTCGTCCGATAACCGGATTGGCGGAACCAACGCTGCGGCGCGCAACGTTATTTCCGGCGGCAATCTGACGGGAATTTACGTCATTGACGGCCTCGCAACGAGGAACCAGATCCTCGGCAATTTCATCGGTACAGACCTATCAGGAACAGTCCGGCGCGGCAATCGACAGAACGGAATTCTCCTATCCGAAGCTCCCGGAAATATCATTGGCGGACCGGGCCTTGCCACGTGCAATCTTCTTTCCGGAAATACAATGAGCGGCCTTTATCTCCTCGGAGCGGGAGCAAGTAACAATCTGGTTCGTGGAAATTACATCGGCACGAGTATCACCGGGTACCTCGCGTTGAGCAACGGCATCGACGGCATCACCTTGTCTGCCGCCTGCAACAACCTCATTGGCGGTGCGGAACCCGGTGCGGGCAACGTCATTTCAGGGAATGGCGAGCGCGGAATTTATATCCTGATGAATGGCTGCCAAAACGTTGTGCAGGGAAATCGCATCGGTACGGATCCGACCGGCGCGCTCCGGGTTGGAAATCTGGCCAATGGCATCGCGATCTTCGGCGGTTCCAGCAACCGGATCGGCGGCAATGTTCCCACCCTGCGCAATCTCATTTCCGGCAATCAACAAAGCGGACTGTTGTTGCTCGGGACGAATACGGTGCAAAATTTTGTTCACGGCAATTTCATCGGGGTGAACGACGCGGGAACGGCCCAATTGTCCAACGCCTTCAACGGAATCAATATTTCCGGCGCGCCGGGAAACTGGATCGGCGGCGATCTTCCCGGCGAGGGCAATCTCCTTTCCGCTAACGGCTGGGCGGGAATTTTTGTCGGATCAAACACCGCAACAGGCAATCGGATCCAAGGCAACCGGATCGGCACGGATGCACAAGGGCAATTTGCGTTAGGGAATCAAACCGCTGGAATCTGGATTGAATCGCCAGGAAATTGGTTCGGCGGAAATACTCCCGGCGCGCGCAACCTGGTTTCCGCCAATCAACAAAGCGGCTTCTTTTTTCTTGGAACCGACGCCACCAATAATCACGTGCTGGGGAATTTCATTGGCGTCAACGGACTCGGTACGAAAGCGCTCGGGAACAGGTTTGGCGGCGTGGGGATCACGAACGCTCCCGGCAATTTCATAGGCGGCCCAAGCGCGGGCGAAGGCAATTTGATTTCCGGAAATCTTGCGAGTGGAATTTTTGTTCAAGGATTGAACAGCACGAATAATTGGTTTCAAGGCAACCGCATCGGAACTGACCTTTCCGGCACTGCCGCAGTCCCCAACGGAGTCGGTGGAATTTATTTTTATTCCGCCGGTCGCAACGTCATTGGTGGAACCAATGTCGGCGCTGGAAATCTGATTTCCGGCAACGCCAAAGTGGGCATCGCGATCGGCGACCCCGGAGCAAATCAAAATCTAGTGCAGGGGAACTGGATTGGTGTCGCCGCCGATGGCCATTCGCCGCTTGGCAATGAATTTCACGGAATCGAGATTCTCAACACCAGCAGCAATAACATCATCGGCGGAATGCAAATGGGCGCGGCCAATCGCATTGCGTATGCAAAAACCGTTTATGCCGGCGTCCGGGTTCGTGACGGTTGCTCTCGCAATTCAGTTCGCGGCAACGTCATTTTTTCCAACGGAGCGCTGGGAATTGATCTGGGCGCCAATGGAGTCAATACGCCTTCGACGCCAGGCAATTGGCAAAAATTTCCGGTTCTCGTCGTGGCGGCCGGACGTTATTTGACGACGGTTCAGGGAACGTTCAGCGGAGTGGCCAACAAAAGTTACACGTTGGATTTTTACTCAAGCCCGGAAAAAGATTCGTCAGGAAACGGCGAAGGTTTTCAATGGTTGGGCGCAACAAATGTGACGGCGGCAGCGAATGGCGTTGGGGTGTTTACTGCGCGTTTCACGAATGCCATCCCGATAGGACGCTTTCTCAGCGCCACGGCAACCGATGCAACGAATAACACTTCTGAATTCTCCGCTTGGTTTGAACTTCCCGACACGTCGGTCAGCGACTCCGATGGCGATGGCATGTCTGATGAATTTGAAATCGTCGCCGGGTTCAATCCACTGGTTTCCAGTGATGCCATTCTCGACGCCGACAATGATGGCATGAATAACCGCGCGGAGTTTTTCGCGGGTACCGATCCACGCGATGCCGCGAGTTTGTTATATTTGGAGTTCGCGTTTTCCGCCGGGACGGGAGTCCAGTTGAGTTTCCCCACAGTGGCGGAACGACATTATTCAATTGAAGTTTCCGATGACCTTTCCGCTGGATGGAATCCTCTCGCTTCCGCGACAAATCTGATCGGAAATGGTTTTCCCATTCGCGTGGAAGATGAAACCGCCCTCAATCCCGACAATCGCTTCTATCGTGTTCGCGTCTCGCCTTAAAAATGGTTCTGCCAAAATCTTCGCGGCAGCCCTCCTCTGTGCTGGCGGGATAAACATCCACGCTGTGGAGCCGGTCACACGGCAGATTTTTTCGAGTGGCGATTCCAGCCATCGGTTTACCGTGACTGTGCTTTCTGAAGGTTATCGCGAAACGGAGCAGGAACAATTTTTCCAAGATGCCACCAACCTGGTCAGTTCCTTCTTTTCCGCAGAACCATTTCGGGAATACCAGAATTATTTCAACGCACAGGCGGTGTTCGTTCCTTCCATCGAAAGCGGTTCCGATCATCCCGCCTATCCGGTGACGCGGAATACTTTTTTTAATAGCAGTTATGACAACAATGATCGCCTCCTGACCATTCCGACCGGTGCCGAAGGCGTGGGCAAGGTGACCTCGATTCTTAAAGCGGCCGCCCCCGGAACCGATCTTTCCGTGGTCCTCGTCAACGATCTCGTTTACGGCGGTTCCGGCGGCGCGGTGGTTGTTGTTTCCAAAAGCGCGTTTGCGCCGGAAATTTTGATCCATGAATCAGGACACACCCTGGCGGGTTTGGGCGATGAATACACCGACGCTTCCTCCTACATCCCTCCCAGCGAGCCGCCCAACACGACGCGCCAGACCGACCGCAACAAAATCAAATGGAACGCCTGGATTTCCACCAACACACCAATCCCAACGCCAGCTCTGGCGGAATTTGAATCTTTGGTCGGGTTGTTTGAAGGCGCGCAAAACCGAACCACTGGCTGGTATCGGCCCAGGCTCGATTGCGGCATGAGAACGCTCGGCAAACCGTTTTGTGAAATTTGCCGGGAAACATTGGTGAAATCCATTTCTGGAAAAACGCGCCTGATTGACGGCTTTGCGCCGCAATCTCTCGTTCAGGTTGTGCGCAGCCTGGAGCCGCTCTCGTTTGAAGTGACGCCACTCGCGCCCTCCACGCACTCGCTCGAAATGCAGTGGTTCTTGGATGACGCTCCGATCCCCGACGCTACCAACAATGCATTCATCCTCGATCCGGACTCGTTGCCGAAAGGGTCGCACCACGTTCGCGTCGAACTGCGTGATCCAACCGATTGGGTGCGAAATGATCCTGCGAATTCATTGAAACAATCTCTTGATTGGCGCATCGACAAACAATTCCCGGAAGCGACCAGGCCCACCGTCAAAATCTTGTCTCCCGCCCAAGGTGCTCGCTTGACCGATTCCCTTGTCACGATCTCCGGGGTATCGGCTGACAATATCGCCATTGCCCAAGTGCTCTATCAAATTGGCGATGTGCCCTTTGTTCCCGTCGCGGGAACCACATCGTGGAACACGGCGGCCCAGTTGTTGCCGGGACGGAACGTGGTGCGTGTGAAAAGCTTGGATATTTCCGGAAACGAATCGCTCGTCCAAACGCGTGTTCTCAATTACGTCGCCGTGTCTCCGTTGCAGTTATTGGTGAATGGCGAGGGCAGCATTTCAGGAGCGTCCAACGGGCAGCTCCTGGAAATCGGGCGAATGTATCGGCTAACCGCCCGGCCTGCGGCGGGACATCTTTTCGCCGGATGGAACGGCGGGATCGTTGCGGATTCCGCTCAGCTTTCTTTCGTCATGCAATCGAATCTCGCTTTGAACGCCAGCTTCGTGGTGAATCCCTTTTTGACTTCGCAAGGTGAATACGTCGGACTGTTCCGCAATGACGAAGCGGTGGATGTGGACACGTCCGGCCTGATTCGGATCAAAGTCCGCCGCGACGGCTCGTTCTCTGGCAGGTTATCAATGGTGGATCGGGATTTCCCATTTGCCGGAAAATTTCGCTGGGACAAACAAACCGAACTTCTCGTCAAACGAACTGGGACAACCCCGCTGCAATTGGAAATGGTGTTGGACGAAAATTCCAAACGCATCCAAGGCACGCTCAGCGAAACCAATTGGCAGGCTTCGTTGCGCGCCGAATTCGCGAGCCCTTCTGATCCTGCGTGGATTGGACAACGATTCACCATCGCATTGCCGGGCGAAGTGACCGATTCCTCTTCTCTCGGCGACAGCATCGGAAGTATCGCCGTCGGTGCCAAAACTCTACGCGCATCAGGTGTTCTCGCGAATGGAAACCGCTTCACTCAATCCATATCGTTGGGGCAGGCGGAATGGCCGCTTTTTTGGCGAGGGCGTGGTGGAGGCATGGCGCTTGGTTGGGTTGAAAACGGGTCAATCGAAACAGCCCCGTTCACCGGTGAAATCGATTTTCTGAAACGGCCTTCCGCTTCTTTTTATTCAGACGGAGTCAACCTTCGCTCGCAGATTCAAGCGTCCCTTTTCCAGCGACCTCTTATTGCCACCGACCGTGTTTTGGAATTCACACGGAGCAATATGATTTTTGAAGGAGGAAATCTCGCGGAACCTTTTGCTGCGGAAATTTTTCTCCAAAGCCAAAATCGTTTAACCCTTTCTGAAACAAACTCAGCTTCTCTGCGGCTTAACCTGCAAACCGGGTTGTTGAATGGCAGTTTCCGCCATCCCGTTTCTGGATCAAAAGCGCTGGTCTATGGAGTTCTGCTGCAAAATCAGACCAACGTCGCCGGTTTGTTCCTGGGAACGAATGAAACGGGGCGGATAACCTTGGAAGTAATCGAATAAACCCGGTTCACGTTGGAGTAAAAGGAATTGCCCAACCCTTCATTTCATCAACGTGAGGTGAAAGCAACAACCCGGGCATAAATAAAAAAAAGCGCGAGTTTGTGGCTCGCGCTTTTGCAAGAGAATGGACGTTTATCGGCGTTGACGGCGGAACGCATACACTCCCGCCGCTGCGCCGAGGAATCCTAAAGTGATCGTGGAAGGTTCGGGCACCGCCTGAATTTGCGCGGCGAAGTTCATTGGTTCTCCGCCTTGTTTGATGACCCAATTGCCGCCGTTCTTTTCCCAATAATCGGGATAATTACTGCCAACCGTAACCGAGTCAAAAAGAGCAACGCCCATTTCGGCTCCGGCTCCTAAATTGCTAAATTGCACACTCCAGGTAAAAGAGTTCGGAACAACGCGATCCCATGATCCGAAATCGTCGAAAATGAGAGTGTGGTCGCCAGATTCCAGACCGGAGAAAGAGCCGCTATCATACAGCAATGAACCCGGCGAAGACTCGCTGGAGACGAGCGGGCCATCGTTCGCATAAATCCGCAACCGCGCCTGCTCCAGGCCGGAGAGGCTGATGCCGTAATATTGAAAGCTGAATTCAGTCAGGACACGACCGCTTCCGCCGAGAACAATTTCATCCCCGACTTCGATACCCCCGATGTTGAATCGGTCAGGTGTTGGATCGGTCGTGTTGTCATAGACCAATTCAGCTTGAGCAGACACTGCTAGCAGCGCAGTGGAAGCCAGCGTGCAAAAGATGGTTGATTTGAGGAGGTTCATGAGATTGTTGGTATTCCCCGGCTACTTACCGGAAACGCCCCGAGCCTAGGGCGTTTGTTTTGATTGTCAACGTTTTGCTTCAATTCCAAATCCCCGTCTTGTGTGAATGCTCCTGTCAAGCCGCGCCGTAAACTCCTTTTTCCGTGTATTTACCGTGATAGGAGTAGTCGTAGTAAGGGTCATAAGCACCCAATCCCCGCCGAGGAATCTGATTGAGGATAGCCCCCGCCAATGGTGCATTGGCGTGTTGTAGAATTTGCACAGCTCGAATGCTCGCTTTGCGCGGAGTTTTGTTCGCGCAAACGACCAGGCAAACCGTTTGGATTTGTTGCAGCATCAATAGGGTATCACTCACCGCATGGATCGGCGCCGAGTCCACCACGACGCGGTCGAATTCCAACAAGGCGTCTTCAATCAGTTGATCGAAATGCCCTTGCGCGAGCAGTTCCGCTGGATTCGGCGAAGTGGTGCCGGCGGAAAGGAAGAAAAACTTTTCATGATCGGTGGCGCGAACCAGTTCGTTCAACTTCTTCCTTCCAACGAGATAATCGGTCACGCCGGCAGTCTGGGTGCGTTTTCCGGTGAGGGCGTTTTCGACGGCGGGACGACGAAGGTCGCCATCAATCAACAGAGTGCGCAAGCCTTGTTGGGCGAGGCTTAGCGAGTAATTCGTGGAACAAAAGGTCTTTCCCTCCTGTGGCACAGCGCTCGTGAAAAGAAAGCTGCGACGGCTTTCGGCTCGCCCCATCATTCCCAACGACGTCCGCAAAGATCGAAATGCTTCCGCGCCGGTGGAATGAGCATCCTCTGCCACAATCAAGGTGTGGTTTTCTTTGACCTCTTTGACGCGCGGAACGGCGCTCAAAACCGGCAGTTGCAATTCTGTTTCTGTTTCATCCACGGTCTTCAGGGAACTGTCCAATGCGTTCAGTCCAAGCGACAACCCGATCCCCGCAAACACGCCCAACACGATCCCAACGATCAGAATCTTCTTCTTGTTCGGCGCGAAAGGGAGCTTGGGCGCAATCGCAGTTTGCACGGTGCGCACCACGTTTCCGGGCAACTCTTTGGTCAGGGATGTCTCTTTCAACCGCAGCATAATCGCGTCGTAAAGAGACCGGTTCGATTCCACCTCCCTCGCCAAAATATTGTAATCGATGCTTTGCTTGTTCAACGCCAGGGCCGCTTCTTCCTGTTCTTTCAATGAAACTTCCAGGGCGCTTTCGGCAGCTTTCGCGCTTTCATAAGAGGCTTCAATGATTTGTGGAATTTTCAGAACGGCATTGGTGAAATTATTTCTCCATTCGCGCAACTGGCTGGAGGCCTGGATGTATTTAGGATGTTTTGGCCCGTAACGTTGGCTCAAATTGGCGAACTCCGCTTCTGCCTGCGCAATGCTCGCCTGGATTTTCAGGATGTTCGGGTCTGTGGAAGCGACCGGTAAGGTCATCAGTGCCTCGACATTCGTGCCAAGTTCGCGCACCTGGGAAATCAGAATTAGACTCTTGATGCGGTCGGATTTTGCGGCGGTCAGGCGATGGCTTAGTTCGATCAGTTTCGGATTTACAATGTCCTGCCGTTGTTCCAGCGAAACTGTTTTGGTCTTTTCACGATAGGACTGAAGCGCATGTTCGGAGTCGGCCAGGTCTTTCTTCAAACGTTGCGCCTCTTCGACCAGAAATTCGTTGGCGATATCTGAAGTGGAAGAATAAATCTCCAGGTGCTGGCGCGCATGTTCCCGAATCAATGAGTTGGCAACCAACGCGGCGATATCCGGGTTGGTATGAACCACCGTGATGTCAATCAGCCGCGTGAATCGCCGCAAGCTGACCGTGACCATCTTTGAAAGAATGTCCGCAACGTCCGCGTCTGTGTAATCAATTCCTGTTTGCGGCAAAAAACGTGGGTCATTCGCCAGTTTGTTCGACGCCGCGACGCGTTCGAGCAAGGTCCGGCTTTTGAAGATTTGCTCAATCGTGCGCAGCGAGTCCAGGCCGCGATAATCCTCCTGCTGGATTTTTTGGACGTTCACCACTTTCTGGTCTGACTGTTCCACCATGACGGTGGCCGTGGAGGCGAACAGCGGCGGCGATTTCTGCAGATAAAAGATGGTGCCAACCACAGCCAGGACAAGGCAGGTCACAATCAGCCACGCTCTTTCCAGAAGAATATGGAAGATTTTTTTGAAATCGAAGGACGATCTTGCCGGGGCAAATTCTGGCAGGGTAGAGGGATTAAATTCAGACATAAAAACGGAGACTAAAGGAATTTTTCGCCGACGGTGATGGTGTCTTCCGGCAACACCTCAAACGGTTTGGCATCTTTGTTCTTGGCCATCGCTTCCGCATCCAGCTTGAACACTTTTATCTCGTCAGCCAGCTTGCGTTGCAATGTGATTTTTGAAGGTGAACCAATCCGCGTGTAACCTCCCGCCATGGCGATGGCCTGCACCAGGTCGATCGTTTCTTCATTTGGAATCTCATACGAACCTGGCTTTTGAACTTGTCCCAGGACCGTGAAACGTCGTTTGGAATACTCCAGTATCACCATGGTCACTTGCGGGTTGACCAAATATCCTTGCGCCAATGAATCCTTGATCAATTTGGCGGCTTGCTCCACCGATTTGCCGCCAATCGTCAACACCCCGAGCAGCGGCATGGTGATGGTGCCGTCCTTTGCAATGCGCGCTTTGGTTTCCAAATCGTCCTCCTGGTAAACGCGAACCTGAATCACATCGTTCGGAGCTAAAACATAGGCGTTGGTTCCTTTATCCGAAGAGGCGTTCGTTTCCGGAATTGCCTGCGCGATCGCGTGGCCCGTGATGACGAGAAAACTGAGTCCCGCGAGTAAAAATCGAAGTCTTTTCATCATGCTAAATCAAAAGCTGTAGCTCGTTTCCAAGGAAACCTGGTTGTTATCAAATTCGATGCCGGATGGATCGTCCGACGTGCTTTCGCGATGTTGGGCCGTCAACGCGGCTTTCCAACGCGGCGTGATTGTAACGTCCGCCCCGACGTTTACCGAGTAAAAATCATCGGTCCGGTCAAAACTCACGGTGCGCACGACACTGCGGTAATCCGATTCTTCATAACTGCCAGCAACGCTCACCCCGACGCGATCCCAAACCTGCTGTCGCACACTGAGGCTGAAGCCGGTTGTAATTTGATTGGCGTTGACCACTGTGATGGAGCTTTGCTCGCGGCGGCTTCCGCTCAGGCGAATGGTGGTGCGATCCATCGGACGATAAGTGGCCCCCAGCGTGAATACCGGCGTGGCGCTCATTGGAAACCCTTCGTATTGCCGAAACTCACCGCCTGCGGACGCGTCCAGATTCAACTTGTAAGTGAGATTGTAATTGGCCCGCAACATGGCGCGTTGATATTGCTGTTTTGGCCCGCTGGTGGGTTCCGACCATCCAAACGTCGCGCCAATGCCGAGATTGACCTTGGCTGTGATCTGGTAATTCATCCAATCGTCGTTCGACCAGTCTTTCGTGCCGATTAGCTGTTGATCATAATCTGCTTCGTTGTAACGCCCGTTGATTTCGAATGAGGTTTTCTCGCTGAATTGATAATGCGAAGTCAATGCCAGCCGGTAAAGCGTCCGCTCCACCCGGTCAGACGTGTAGATCATTGGAGTGGAAAGCAAATCATAACCGAGGCTGGCGCCCAAAGTGAGTTTTGCGAATGGCCAGCGGGCTCTTGCCCCTAGGGAGTGATTCAGGTCGTTGAATTCGGTATGATCGTTGAAAACCATCAAGTTCGCGTCGTAATCGAGGCTGAACAGCGGGGTTTCACTGGAAAGAACATCTCCCGTCACCAGGCTCAATCCCGGCGTGAGGCTCCAGAACACGTCTGAAAACTCATTGGTGTCAGTCAAAGTGATGTTGTCGTCGTAGGTCAGGGAAGTTGAGGCGCGCGGACGAAAACTAACGCGCCCCCATTGCAACCAATCCTCACCCGAAGTCAGCTCGGATTCCGCCTCCTGGGCGCGTCCCGAAAAAACCGCCGCCACTGCGAGAACGACTATCGCAAAACGCTGGAGATCAATGGCTTTATTTCGGAATAAATTCAAAATGACGGCTGTGAATGAACGGAAACAAAACAGTACATTCTCCAGAGTAACGCAGAATAAAAGAAGCGGGTTTCGAGTCAAGAACCCAGTCGGTTAATGACGGAGCAAACGCAGCATGGAAGACAGCTCGTTGCTTTGAAAAGCTAAATGACGAAATCCGAATGTTAAAAGAGAAGCCGCGTCCGAATAGCGAAGCTTCTCACAGCGGATCCAGCGTAAGGCAACAAGATGCGGAGGTGTTTCGGATTTGTTGATTGCGACATTCTTTCATCATTTTCCCCTTCCTATTGCGCCTCTACAAAATCGCCTTGCGATCCCCTTTTTTCTTCACGATCTGCCTGATGCCAACCTCCGTCGCCGTTTGACGCCCAAGAAATTCCAGCAACACGCGAACCCGCTCCTGTGCCGGTTTGACCTGCGCGACGACCGCTTCCAATCCATGAAACGCGCCGCCGGAAAGGGTGACTTCATCGCCTGGCTTCATCGAGTCATCCACCACGCGCAATTCCTCTTCGCCCACGGCATTTCGCAGGTCCAGAATGGCTTGTTCCGGAATGACAGGCCATTTATCGCCAAAATGAACAATGCCAAGGATCCCATGAGAATGATGGACCTGCCGCGCGGAATGCAACCGGTTGAACTTTGCAAAAAGGTAACTCGGGAATAGCGCTTCCGTGACCCAGACCGGCCCTCGCCGGGTGGAGCGTTTAAAACGGATGCGCGGCGAAAACGCCTCAAACCCATCCTGCCGCAATCGCGCCGCGGCGATATGCTCGTGCTTGGGCTGCGAGCGCAGGCAAAACCATTCCTCTGCTGAACTGTTTTCGTCGGCCATAGAGTCCAAACCCAACTCTAACGAACCCATTCCAAAAGCGACAACGAAAAGAAAGCTGAGGCGTTTTCCTCAGTCCTGAAACGAAGGAGTGTCAGCTTTCCAAACAATGTAGCCGCCGACGTGAGAAGGCGGAATCCCCCGGAACCTTAAGGAATCCCGTGTCATTATCGGGGAATACCCTCATTTGCGGGTGTTTTCAAAAGAATGCGGATGGCCTTAAGGTCGCGGCGACCCGCACAATGTTATGGCGTTTGCAGCAGAGGCCGCCCCGGTTTAACCGGAGAATCCGGCCCGCGCGGATATCCTGGCGTGTGAAGTCAAAGAAGCATGATCACAAAACCGAATTTCAAAACTCCGCCAGCGCAGCCAATCCTTTCCGTTTCCAACCGACCGATGAATTTAAAAATGAAACTATTCCATAAACTGCATCTTATGGCCGGGTTGATTCCGGGCCTCCTGAGTGCTTCGGCGTTCGGTAACACTATTGTTATTAGCGATAATTTTAACATTGGTGGCGATTCCGCAGCAACTGGTTTTGCGTTCGATGAAGGTGTTAATCAAGGCATCAACCCGCCAACAACTCGGCTGACAGGCACGGCGAAGGAAAATCTTAGATACTTCAACCGTAATGCGGGTAAGGCTGATTCCTCCTTTTGGATTGATAGCAATAAGTTTCGTGTCAATACAGGCGCACAGAATGGAAGAGCCTCCTTTACGGTGGACGACACTAACCCATTTGATTTCGGCCCCATCCTTGGTGTGGCGGCTGCAACGGCGGCGAACCCGATTGTTTATGAAATCAAAGTGTCAATGGACAACAATGCTGCAAGTACACAACGAATGTCTTTAGGCTTAGCGACGACAGAGACGGACGCGAATAACTGGGATTTCGGACTTCAGATTTACAAGGCAGCTGCTGGGGCTACGACCTACACAGTTCAGAAGAGAATCAACACCAGTTCCATCAGCGTCGGGAGCCGGAACGATCCCATGTTTACGCATGGAACGGCAGCCGCCGAAGTGAGCTTTGTTATTCGGGTGACAGATGCTGGCGCGGAAAGCGGTGCAAACTACAACTCTCGCGTTCAGGTTTCCAAGGATAATGGAGCTACTTGGTCCTACGATACGGCGAGCGATCCTGTTCTTACGAGTGGTTTTAGATTCGATGGAGCCGGACGTTTCTTTAGCTTTGACGTGGCTGGCAATAATTCGAGCTTTGTTACCTACGACGGCTTTTCCGTCACTTTACTTTCTCCGACTTGGAATGGCGCGGGAGCAAACAACAATTGGTCCACGGGGGGAAACTGGAGCCGAGGCGTAAAGCCGACCACGGAAGAAGATGTGGTTTTTAGTGGTTCGACCCGGCAGTCGAATGTAAACGATCTAAGCGGCCTGAGCATCAATTCTCTTCAATTGGCGACTGCTGGCTTTTCACTTTCGGGAAACCCATTCACCGTCGTAAGCGCCATTACAAATGTCACTGGAGATAGCACTGTGGGCAACAGTGTCACTCTGGGAGGCGCCGTTTCCGTCCGAACCACTGCTGGAACTCTCACGCTCGGAGGTGACGTGGATGGAACTGGTTCGCTGACGAAAACAGGCAACGGAACTTTGCAACTTACGGGAGCCAACACCTACACTGGTGCCACCACAGTCAGCACAGGAACTCTCTTGATCAACGGTTCTCTTGACGCGGCTAGCGCTGTTTCAATCGCCGCGGCTGCAACACTCGGCGGCTCGGGAACGGTAAACGGAACCGTGAGCGTCTCCGGCACTCTTTCCCCCGGCAGTGGCGTCGGCACATTGACCACCGGCGGGCAAACCTGGAACACGGGCGGAAAGTATCTTTGGGAAATCAGCGATTCCGCTTCTGATCAGATTATTGCGAGCAGCTTGGATCTTGCTGGAAACTCCTTCACCCTTGATGTCACGGCTTTGGAGGCTTTGACGGGCTGGGACAACACGACTCCTCATAGCTGGACGATCGTTCACACAACCGGCGGCGGCATCGCCAATTTTGATGCGGGCAAGTTCGCCGTCACCGATAATTTCAGCGGGCTCAACTCGACTGGCACGGGCGGCAGCTTCCGCGTCTCATCGGACGGCACTGATCTCGTGCTTCATTTCAGCCCCATCAAAGCGGTGGCGGATGCTTTCACCCGTTCGAGCGGTTCAGGAACGGAAATCCTGGTGTCAGCTCTTCTTGCGAACGACTTAAAAAATGCGGGAACGATCAGCTTGGCGGGGGTGAGCGCCACGACTGCTGCGGGTGGCCAGATTGAGGTGGATGCGACGACAGTGTATTACAATCCTCCTGCGGGGAATCCTGGCGTCGCAAGCGACACCTTTACCTACACCATCAGCGACGGAACGGGCGGCAGTTCCACCGCGACGGTGACCGTTACAACCACTGGAACTCAACAAGTTCGCCTGCTGGGGATGCAAACCGCCGGATTGATCAAATTCAACGGCATCCCGAACACGAGTTACAAGATCGAATACACCGGAGATTTAACCGAACCGATCACTTGGACCAATCTTACCACCGTGGTCAGCAGCGCGAACGGCAGTGTCTCTTATCAAGATCTGGAAAACCCGCTTCCCCCATCCCGATATTACCGCATCGTCGTTCCATAATTTTTAAAAACCAAAACTATGAAAACTCTTCTCTCTGTTCTAGCGGCGACACTGGTTGGCTCGACTGCGGTGAATGCGGTCGTGTTCAACAGCACCGGTTCACAATTGATTCCAGACGGCAACATCACTGGCATCGAAAGCACGATAAACGTCAGCGGCCTCGGGGCCAACGAACACACGGTGGAAAGTTTTACTCTTTCGTTGACGATTACCGGTGGACGCAACGGCGATCTGTTCGCTTACCTGACGCACGACGGTGTGACCGCTGTGTTGCTTAACCGCGTCGGTCGAGGGAATGTGGCGGGCGGTTATAGCGACGCCGGTTTCGCGGTGACGTTTAGCGATGTTGGCAACGATATTCACTCCTATCAAAGCGGAACCTTTTTCCTGGATGAATCGGGTCGCCTGATGGGCACATGGGGAGCTGATGGGCGCGACGCAAGCCCGCTTTCAGCGACTGCCACCGATCCGCGCGTCTCCAATCCATTCAGTGTGTTTACAGGAAAAAGCTCGGGAGGCGACTGGACGCTCTTTCTGGCAGACGTGAACGGAAATGCAGCGCAAGGTACGTTGGAAAGCTGGAGTCTGGATATCACCGCCGTTCCGGAACCCACCAACGTGGCTTTGGGAGTTTTTGGCGGCCTGTTCGTCGTCGTCCAGGGAGTTCGCTTCTGGAAAAAGAAACAGGCCACAACCTGACTCCAATGAATAATCCTTCCAGGCCGGCGCACGCCGGCCTTTTTTGTTCCCCAGATGCGGTTCTGAACCGGCAGCT
>JADMIO011197732.1_pt1 | contig 57703 bp, 49 predicted proteins | sample 8958161 | NCBI WGS metagenome assembly JADMIO01 (sample SAMN16585339, study PRJNA669376) | soil metagenome | isolation source: Crop rotation soil | place: USA: Cullars Rotation, Alabama | collected 2011 | reverse complement strand
CGCGACAACTTGTCCACGTGGAATTCTAAGCTTAGGATCCCAATGTGCTGGAAAGTCATTTTGGACGTTGTAGCCGTCCGAAGGGTTTCCTCTCGTGACCGGATTGGTCGCGATCCGCCCGTCGAGCTGAAGCACCTCGCCGTTGAACGCCGTAGGTGCTGTGATGAGGTTGCCCGTCGCATCGTACCGGCCGCGCGTGCGACCCACGAAGCCGTTGACCAGCAGAACGTTCTCGTCGTCGAGCCGCCGCGCGTAGGTAGCGCGCAGATGCTCCGGCGAGTCCGCGCCGACCCGGTCTTGCGTCGCTGAGACCGCCGTGCGACGCATCGCGCGGAACGCGTCGTCGGTGATCATCCATCGTGCCGGGAGAAGCCGCGGCGTTTCGGCCGCGCCGCCGGTGGTGGAGGCCGGGGCACCCGCGAAGAACGGCACTTCGTAGACGCCGGTTCGATCCGCGACCATGATCGCGATCGCCGGTTGGAGATTCACCGCGTTCGTCGGGTCGACGTCGTTGACCACCACGCTCGCCGTGACCGAGGAGACCCCGCTCAGCCGATGCATGTAGGTGGTGCCCGCCGTCGTCACCGAAGGATCGGTTGGATACACACCAAGGTTGGAGTCGTACCAATTGTCGTCATCAGTGTTCAGACCGAACGCATCATTGGAATTCGTCGAAGTTCTTGTCCGCGGATAGGTACCGCCATCGTTCCAGCGATGCTCGTTCGCGATGTACGGTAGCTCGATCGCCGAGTACACCGCGACTCCCGCCGGGAGCTCGGGATTGAAGACGACGATCCCGCCGCCCCCACGCGAGTCGCGCAGGTTTGGGTCGCCCGCCGTTGCGGCAGGGGTCGTCGTTCCGTTCGCCGGAGGCGTCTGACCCGCATCCTGCTGGCCCGGCGAGAAGTTGCCGAGCCCGGCCACATAGACGTACCGGGGCGTGCCGCTCGTAAAGTCCGGAACGCGGACTCGGGAGACCGAGATGTAGTCGTAGCCCTTGCCTGAGACCTGCGCGGGTGAGGTCCACCACAGCGTGGCGGGCGTTCCGACCGGTCCGATCCGCTCGTAGGTGGTCGGATCGATCTGGATCCGGTCCACGAGCTCAACGAGGCGGTTGTTGCCCTCATCGGCGACGAGGGTGTGGATCCACTCCTCGGCAGGGGAGGGGTTCGAGAGTTTGTTGTCCGCCGCCAGCACGCGGGTCGAGAACGTCGTCGCGTCGCGCGGGTTCTTGAATGTGAGCGGGTCGTTGTTGCGGAATCCGTTGGGAACGAACGCTGAGTCGAGGGAGAACCCGGCTAGATCGCGCGAGACGACTCCGCTCTGGTCCATCCGCAGGATCCGGTTCGCACCGGTATCGACGACCAACAGATCGTCCTCGCCCGCAATCGGGATCACCCGGGTGGGGCGAACGAGCGGGAGAACGTTAGCCGCCCCGCTGGCGCCGCTTACACCTTGCCGAAGCGAGGCGCGCGAGTCGAAGAGCACGTTGCCGCTCGGATCGATCTTGGCGATCCGACCTTCGTCGGCAACCCAGAACTCCGAGCGCGTGAACGCCGAGGTGGTCTGCTGATTCCAGGTGACGAGCGTTCGGTCGCCGCCGACGATCCCATACGACGAGTAACCGCCGAAGGGACGTTGCGAGCCGGGGATGACCGACTGCAAGAGACGCGTGCGGTAATCCTCGAAGGTAAGCAAGCCCCGATTCTGGACGTTACGCGGGTTCTGCGGGAAGACGTAGGACGGGTTGCCGTAGAGCCGATTCCCATCCGCCTGCGCATCGGTCCATCTGGTGCCAACGCGCGCATAGTCCAGCGTCAGAAGCTGACGCATCCACGGTCGATCGGCATCAAGGATCACCTGCTGCGGCTCGAACCGATCAGGATCTGCCGGGTTGTAGACGAAGTCCGGGGCGGCGGCGCGCTCCGTCGTCCTCACCGCGTTCGTGGTCTCCACGTCCGTTCGGATCGCGTTGATCACGCCATCCACGAAGCGCGGGGTTCCGCCGACGCCGTCGATGAGGAACTGCGGAGTGATCGAACTTCCGCTGACGTACAGCGTGTTGCCCGAGGCGAACGCCGGTCCCTCCAGTCGAGTTCCGTGAAGGATCGTGTACCACTGGAGCGGACTCCAGCGGTTGCCTTGGGTGTTCGGGTCGATGAGAACGTCGGTCTGCCCCGGGCGCCGGATGATGACCGGGAGCGAGAGTGAGATCGAGTCCGCGATTTGACCATTGCGAACCCCTGCGAGCGAAGAGAAGCGGATGACGCCTCCGACGGTGTTGGCCGCCTTGTCGAAGCTCACGCTCTCGTTTCCGCCGCCGTTAGAGGAGAGGATCGAGGGCGTGCGCGGGTACGTGGCATCGGACGACCGGGTGAAGTCCGGCTGGACGATCGCGAAACCGTTCGAGAGATCGAGATCCGTGCGGATCTCTGGCTCGGGAGGATCGGCCGAGAAGCACAGGATCGCCGAACTCGAGATGGTCCCTACGGCGGCCTTGTTACCGGTCACCGTCACGAAGACCTTGTTGCCCCGCACGACGGGTGCCCCTTGGATCGAAGTGTTTGTGAACCGCCCTCCGAAGATGGCTCCGAGATTGAAGCCCCCGAACTGCAGGTACTGGATCGGATCGTTGTCCGGAAGCACCGACTCGACCGTCGTCTGTCCTCCCTCGTAGGGGAAGGTGTGACGCGGGTAGAGATCCCAGCGCCACGTCATGCGGAAGGCCCCACGGCCCTCCTCCTTCAGCGCGTAGACCGTTCCAAGTCCAGCACTGTCTTGGGTGCCGACCGTCGCGAAGAGGGTCCCCTGGGGACCAAGCGCGATGCCGCCGAGCACGCGCCGGGCGTTTCCTCCGGCGGGATCCGGGGCGAACGTCAATCGTCCTCGCTCGACGGAGGCGGTCCTATTCAGCTGCGCCGCGAGAGCCCAGTCGATCGTGTAGTCGATGCGCAGGTCGTACCCGTCGCCCCAGGTCTTAACGGGCAACTGGATCACTCCATCGCGGTTCAACTGAGAGGGTGGTCCATTGAGGATGCTGCCGTAGTTCGACACCGGAACTCCGTTCAGGAGGACGGTGATGCGAACGCCGAGCGGCGACGGAACACCCTGATCGAAGTAGATAGGGAGATTTCCTTGGGTCGCGGCGCGGGTGTTGATCGTAAGATCGCCACCGCCCGTACCGTTGGGAGCGTAGTCCACCGAGAAAGGCTTCTCGCCCTTGGCTCCGATCCAGAAGGAGACGATCCCCGGACCGCTCGTTGAGGCACCAGACGTGGATCCGACGGGAACGTAGGCCACGATGTCCGAGCCACCCGAGTTATCGAGGATCGGAATCTCTCCGATCGTGGCCGAACCACTGGGGGGCGGAATTGGCGCGCGAGACCCACCCGCGACGAACGCCAAATTCGTCGCAACGGGGGAGTTGAGCGCCACTCCCCTTCTCAGATCGATCGCCCGGATCCGTCCGCCGGGAGTTCCTGCGACCGACTCGGTATCGACCACGTAGGCGAACGAGCCGTACACCGTGGGCGAAAAGATCTTCGGCCCGTTCAGGAGATTCGCGGAGGCCGCAGGCTCGGGAGCCGTGTTGATCACGGCGTCGGGAGTCACCGTACTCGTCACCGTACGGGGCCATTGCCGCCGCCCGTTGATCACCTTCCCGTAGATGGGATAAATCGCCGTTCGGCCATTAGCGTCGGTAACCAGGAGTTGGTCGCGGGGGGCGTTCCCGACCGCGTCGATCACCTCGGCCACGCTTGCCGAGGAGATCTGGGCCCCTGCGGGCTCGGTCTGGAAGATCAGATCGCGCGCCGAGCCGAGCGAGTAGTCGATCACGCCGTCGTCGGGATCCCCGTCGCCGTCCGCGTCGCGCGCGGGATCGGCGTCGTACACCGAGACGACATCGTTCTGGGTCACCACCACGAGCCCCTTGTAGATCACCGGCGGGCGGAGATCCCTCGGGTCGGTACTGTTGATCGGCTGGTCCGCTCCGTTCACCTGATAATTCGCGGTGTAACGGGAGAGGAGCGGCGCGCCGATATCGGCGCCGAGCGCCGAGAGTTTGCGCGAACCGCCGCCAAATTGGGGCGCGGAGGAGACGAGCGAGACGATGTTGACCGCAAACTTCGCCGCCGAGGTTCCGTCAGGAAAGAGCTTCGGAGCCTGGGCAAGGAAGCTCCGGTTGCCCTGAATGTTGATATTCGCCGCCGTGCGGTTGAGCTTCTGCGCCACCTGGCGGACGGTGATCACCTCGTAACCGTCGCCGATCTTGCCGACCATCGCGGTCGGATAGTAAGTGCCGCCCTTTGCGAACTGGGAGACGGGCCGAAGACGAGCATAATCGCCCGCTCCCGGGAGGGTCTGGAACGCGTCGGGGAACGTCAGGTCGCCGTTACCGACCGGCACGATCCCGACCGCAGGAGGCGAGTAGGTTTGATTCCCGTTCCACTGGATCGCGAGACGATTCTGATCAGCGTCGGTGATGGACAGCGGTTGGCTAAAGATCGGGTGGAAAGGATCGCTCTGGACCCCCGAGAACGGGAGGCTCAGAGAGACCACCTGGAAGGGGATGGGAAGATTATTGGTCGCATCCGGCCCCTGAGGAGCTGAGATTTGCGGATCGTAATCGATCCACAGCACGCCGCCGCCATCGACGAAGCGCGAGAGCTTGCCGCGCGCGGCAGGGGTCAGCGACACAGGCCCGAAGGGGGCGAACAGGAGCACGTCGTACCGCGCCAGATCTGCATCCGTGGCGCTGGTGAGATCAACCTCCCAGTAGCTCGCGTTCCGCTTCTGGATGCGAACCCCGTTATCGACTTGGGTCTGAGTAACGCCTCCAAGTCCCGTCGGATCGATCGCACGCCAACGATTGTAGGTCGCTTGGGACATCGTGCCCTCGTTGTTCGGGTTGACGAACGTCCACTCAGCGGGCTTGACGGCGGTCGCGTTGTCAAGGTTGTACCAAGCGAACGGCGCGGCACTCGGGGCGTTCGTCGCGCTCGGGTTGATGATCACGCCCGCGCGGATCTGCTGGGATCGGAACGCGCGACCGCCTCCCCCCGCTCCGCCCCCTTGGGCGGCGGCGAGCGGCGGCAGGACCACCGCGACGAGGGCGGCGGTAACGGCGAGGACGAGCTTACGGAGCATCGGAGCTTGGTGGGGGACCCAGAGGGTTATTTGGCTTCGCCGAAGTAGGCGAGGGTCGGCGAGACGGGGAGTCTCGGCATGGGAGGAAGCGATTGGATCTGGCCGTTCACGACCTGATAGCGCACGGGCGAGTTCACCCCGTTCAGGTCGGCGAACACCGGAGCGTCGGCCGCGTACCGCGAGACACGGCCCGTCGCCAGCATCGGATCGTACTGGATCGTGAGGTTCGGCGCGTAGCCCGCGCCGCTGGTGCCGACGGTGAGGCCGTCCACCACGTGATCGGTGGGAACCAGCACGCGATTTCCCGTCGCCGGGTCGGAGCGGGTGCCGCTCTGAAGCGGAATCCAACCCCAGCGCTTGATCCACTCAGCCTGTTGCGCGATCGGCGGCGGCATGTTCTCGCTTACCGAGCCCACCACCGTCACCTTCACGTCGAGCGGTTCGCCGTAGAACGGCGCGTCGGGAGTCGAGCCGAACGTGGTCAGCCGCTCCTCATCCGCCAGCGCGTTCGCCTGGGCCGCCGTCGAGCCGCCACCCGAGAAGCGAGCGCGGTCGGCGTTCCATTCGGCACGCGTGTCGGTCGGGTTCGGATTAAACCAGTCGCCCGCGATCACGAAGAACGAACCGTCCTCCGCAAAGATCGAAGCCTCGACGCGGATGTCGCTCGGGGTGACCGCCGCGCGTCCGACGAGGTAGTTCCCCGACGGTTCGCCCGCGAGATTCGTCAGATCGACGCGCAGGGAGTTCGTATCGAGCGCCGAGAGCGTGTAATCACCCCGGGCTACCCCATCGATCGTGTTCACCTGATAGAGCGCGCGCGTGGCGTCCTCGACGGCGTCGTGCCCCATGACCGGGAAGCCGATCGTCTCGAACTTCGCCGACTGCTGCCAGCTCTCCAGTCCCAGACCGTAGACCGGTGCAACGACTGGAGGCGCGTTCGGCGCGTCGATCTGCGCGTACTGGACCCGCGCCGAGTTCGTGCGCGAGTCGGCGAGATCGAAGAGGTAGCTCGTCGAAGCCGAGCGGCCCTCGTTCACGCCCATGGCGAGGAAGACGTTGGCCGGGCCGGAGGCGGTGCTCTCCAGCGTGTGGCTCAGGAGAAGCTTCGAGCTCACGAAGGTGCCGTTGTCGGCGGCGAGCGTCGTGAAGGAGCGATAGTCGAGCGCCAGTGGCGTCCAAGTGTCCGGACGATCCGGGTTGATCCCCGGACGGGCGAGCGTCGGCGCATCACGCAGAGGAAGATCCATCTGCAGGGTGACTTCCCCCTCGGGAGCGGCGACCCGGACGGGCGAGTAGCCGCCGACGCCCTGACCGCCACGATCGGCGGAGACGTTCGTCTCGCTCGCTGGGCCGAAGAACATTGTCGTGTTGAGCGCGACGTAGTCGCGCGCCAGGATCGCCAGAGCCGAGCGCGAGCGCCGCGGCAGGCGCGCGCCGCGCGCCACCGAGTTGAGCGGGTAGGCGGCGGTGTAGTCGTTGCCGACCGTTCCCTTGATGATGCTGCCCTCGATGTACGCCGTGCGGTTCGTCACGATCGTGAGCGGGATATCCGTAGGAATCTGGCCGCGAAGGCGGACGTTCCCCTCGAAGTAGAGGATGCCGTTGAACACCGGCCCCTTCGCGTAATCGTTCGGACCCAGGTTGCCGTCGATCGCGACGCCCGGGGTCAGCGTGTTCACGATGTGCATCACCGGAAGGCCGAGTTCGGTCCCCGCGCCGATTCGGTACCGAATCGAAGCGAGATTGGAATCCTGTCCGTTGATGGTGCGCCAGGTGCGCTCCTGCGGGCGCTGATCGGGATTCGAGTTGCGCGCGATGACGAAGCCGTCGGAGAGAAGCCGCACGTAGGCGCCGACCGGGATGTAGAAAGGCCCGCGCCAGCCGGAGCGGAACGTCACACCGTCGCCGAAGGGCGAGAGCCAATCCTGGACGAGCCCTTGGCTCGTGCCTGCGATCTGGCGGCTCTGCTCGTCCGCGCTCGTCTGGAAGTCGCTCCCGTTGTCCACGTAGACGCCGGCTCCCTGACCGTACTGACCAGAGTTCCCCGTCGCTCCCGCGATTCCGGTGTCCCGCGTGGCGGAGACGTAGCGCGAGACCGCCCCTTCGGCGGAGGCCGCGAGGATCGTAGGAGGCGCCTTGCGCCCGATACCGCGGGCGAAGCCCAAGGGATCAGGTCCAGGATTGCCGTCCCGAAGGATGCCGCCGTAGGTGAGGAAGTTGCCCGAGAACGAGTTCGGGTTCACCTCGCCACGGCTTGCCGTCGTCCAGGTCGTTCCCGTCAAAGTGGTGACCTGAGCGTTGAATCTGGTGGTCGCGTCGACCGGCTGGATATTCCCCGCCACCGTCCAAGCGTCACCGAAGTCCGGATTCAGCTTGGCGGTGATGTCGCCGTACATCTTCAGGTCCGCATTGGAGTGGAGCGATCCTGATCCCGGGTAACGATTGATGCTGAGCGCGCCCGTCGCACCTCCCGGTCCTGGCTGGTAGAGCGGGGTATCTCCCCCAAGCACGGTCGGAATCCTTACCGCGCCATTTTCGTCGCGAACGCCTAGCTCGGGCGGCACGCCGATCTCAGCCGGTCGCCCCGTGAGGTACTTGTCGGTGATGAAGCGCGCGGTATCGATGATCCCGATCTGCGCGAACGCCACGAGCTTGCGCGAGGTCTGCTCCTTCTCGTCGAACTCGCGCATGCGGGCGAGCGCGTTGGTGAACGCCGCCGCCGAGGCGTAGTTGCGGAACTGCACCGAGCCACGCCGACCGCCGACGGTGGGATCGTTCTTGATGATGCCCCCGCTGCGACCGACCGACTCGATCACGATGTAGTTGCGGGCACGGCCCGGCTTCAGCAGACCACCGACGCGGGTGGTGGAGAAGATCGACGGATCTCCCGGAGCGTAGCGCACGCGCAGCAGCGCTCGACCGCGATCGAAGTTGACCCGGAAGAACGGACCGAGGCCATCGGGGCCGCCCTGATCGATCTTGCCCGTCGTCGGGTTGATGTACGTAGGACCGGTCCCGGCTCCTCCTGAGGAGACCGGAGGCGTCGCAGGCGGTCGCAGGTAGTACGCGTCGGGATCGCGGGTGATATCGGTCCCGCCCGGCTCCATCTCCGTCGGCGTTCCACGCCAGTCCGCTCCGAGCTCCGAGTTGAGCAACTGTCCGTGCGCGAACCGCACCCCTGCCTCGCCGAAGTCTGAGATCGTCGCGCGCTCGGAGGCAAACCCCGCTCCCCGGATCGCCGAGTTCAGGATTCCCGCGAAGACGCCCGCGAGGATGAGCAGGACGCCCAGTACCAACAGCGCGATGATCAGCGTCTGCCCGCGCTCGACACGGCGCTTGCGGAAGGTGGGGCGGGGGGCAGAGGAGATCATCGGAGGATGTTGCGCGCGGTCGCGGTCGCCTTAAGTGAGACCGAGGGAGGGTTCGGAAGGTTCGTCTGCGCGTGGTTTCGGATCGTCAACAGCACCGAAATCAGCGAGCGCGTGTCGTAATCGACCGCCACCACGTCGTTCGAGCTCGTCATCTGGAACCGGTAGCTCACCCGAATGCGCGTCGGAACGGGCGCCGTGTAGGCCCCGGTCGTGGGATCGAGGATGATCGTCTGCGCGGGGATCGGCACGTTCGGCTCGGAGCAGAGCACGAGGTATCCCGCCTTGTAGCGCGGCTGAAGCACGGCGCTGACGAGATTCGTCGGGTCGTAGACGGCCGGCGGATTGGCCGTTCCGAACGCGGGACCGTAGTTCACGATCTTCTGCCCCGATCCATCGACGGCGGAGCGCCCGGTCGTCGGATCGATGCTCTCTCCGGGTTCGGGCAGATCGACGTAGTTGATGCGGTACTCGTTCGGTCCCGGCACCTCACGCGTGGTGCGGCGGTACCGGATCTCAAAACCGTAGTTCGAGCCCGGCGTCATGTCGGGACCGAAGACGACCTCGCTTCCCGGAACGATGCGGGTGCGCGTGAACCCGTTCGTCGGGTTCAACGGCGAGATGACGTTACCGCCGGTCGGCGTCACCCGGAGATCGATGAAACGCTGAGCGATCCCGCGCTCGGCGAGCACCGCCGGAACGTTGTTTCGCGCGCCGAGCGCATCGGACCAGAGCTTGTTGAACCGTGCGTTGATCGAGCCGTACGTCGTGTTGTCGAACGTGTCGGTTGAACCCGCCACGATCGGATCGTTCGCGGGAGTGTACGAGACGTCGGCGTTCGCCCCGGTGTACGAATTCGCGGGTGTGCTCGGAAGCTGGAGGATGCGATCCACGGCATCGACCCGCCCGTCGTTGTTCACATCGCCGTTGCTCAGACCGTTGCCGTTAACCGCACCGATCTCCTCGATCCCGAAGCTCGTGCGGACGAGACCGCGCTCAGTATCGATGGTGAAGGGGTTAAAGAGGTCGCGCAGAGGCTTGTTAGCCTGGGCGGAGAAGTTCACGCCGCTTCGGAAGATCGCCTCCGAGAAGGGATAGGCGCGTCCCTGGTTCTTAGCCTGCAGGTATTGAGTCGAGTCGAACAGAAGCGTTCCGGTGGTGCCGTCGCTATCGTCGACGCTCTGCGTCGCGTCCTGCGCGAAGATCCCGTAGCGCCGGGGATTGGCCCCGATCGTGAACTCCTTACCAGTTTCGTAGAGGGGGCTGGCCCCCGCCCGATCCCAATCGGCGGGATAGAGCCGGACCAAGCCGCCGCTCCACGCGCCGAACTTCGTCTTGAACGTCTCGGGCCCAAGCCCCTGCGCGCCGTCGGCCTCGTCACCCAAGCGAGCGGCGGTCTGGCCCTCGGCGGGGTCGTTCGCCACGCGCTCGGGATGAAATTGGAGGAGCGGGAGCAAACGCGGCGAGTACTGGGTCGCGTCGTCCGGGTTCCGGAACAGCTTGACTTGACGGGTGGACAGGTTGTACTCCGCGCTGATCAGATCGTAGCGCGAAATCTCGGTCTGCACCACCGCGCGGCGCAACCAGTTACGCACGCGATCCGCGTGAGCGTCGTTGTCGATGATCGTGCCGTCGGCGCGACGATTCGGGAGGAAGAACGAGTCGGTGACGTCACGCGTCACGGCGTTGTAGGTGCCCGGATCGTCGTACAGCGGCGTCCGGCCGTCGCCGTTCGGATCGACCTTGAAGAAGCTCGTGTTCACGCCCACCGTCGACGCGGTGGCGCTACCCGGGTTCGCGCGAACCGGAACGACCTCGGCGCGGTAGAGAACGTACAGGTTGTCACGCCCACCGCTCCGCTGCATCAGCAGGCCGTCGTACGGATTGTTGTAAGGGCGGAACGGGTCCCGCAATCCCACCCAGTAGCGAACGAGGCGCGTTCCTGCCGCGAGTGGCAGGGTGATCTGCCCCTTCGGCGCGGCAAGAGTCGGATCGACCCGGCCACTGTCCGGATCCCGGTATCCCCCGCTTGGATCGCCCGGATCGCCTTCGGCCGGCGGGATCAGGTCAAGCTTGGAGAACTGGAGAGGGAGGGCAACGGTCGTGCCGCCCTGGGCACCCAGATTGAACCGAGTGCCGTCCTCAAGCTCGCCGGTCGCCGGAAGGGGGAGCCGCACGTAGAGCGTGCCGCCCGCTCCGCTCGGATCGCGCACCGCCGCCGCATTGCCGATCTCGCGCGAGATCCGCTCGCTGAGACCCCGTGCCTTGTCCTGCGCGTCGGCGTAACCCTGGGCCGCTCGCGTGAAGTTGAACCCCTGGAACATCGGGATCAGGATGATCGTGAGCAGGATCGCCGTGATCGCCAGGACGACCAAGAGCTCGATGAGCGTAAAGGCGCGGCGGACCCGAGCGCGGGCGACGGAGGACAAGGAGTTCATGGCGTTACTGAAGCGGCTCGCCGCCGTCAAGGAAGGTCTCCTTCGTATCCACGCGCCACTGGCGCAGATAGCGATCGAAGGGGTTGCCCGTGAGAGAGAGATCGATCGTCCCGTTGGGAGGAAGCGCGAATTTGGCGTCGTTGTGGAAGACCCGCACGACGACCGAAGCACCCCGAACCGCGTTGGCGGGTTCAGCGACGGCATCATCGAACGCAACGGCGTCGGAGGCGACGTCCTTCACATCGATCGAGGGAAGCGCCCGCACGTCGCCGTTGAGCCCGATGACGTCCAAGGCCGGATTCTTCGTGTACTTGATGACGAAGTCGCCGCCCTCGTAGGTGCGGTGCTCCCCTAGCGAGGTGACATAAGAGATGCGTCCGATCGTGACCTTGCGGCCCGCGTCGGCGGGCGGGAAGTAGAGCCGGGTGACCGAGCCCCCGAGAATTCCCTGTCCATCCGAACCCCCAATGTAGTAGGTCCCTGTCGCGGGACGTGGGCTTCCATTGGTCGGGATGAAGCGGGTGTACCGCGCCGGAGCACGGGTGACCTGGACCGCCCACTCGTCTTTTCCGGAGTAGTAAGCACGCACGGGGCGATTAGCGGTCTTGACCTCCACGCTCGAGTTGTCGGGGAGGAGAAGCCAGCCGGTGGAATCGCCGGTGGCGCTGTACGAGAGGAACCGAACGCGTCCTGTCGACTTGTTCACGTCGAGAAGCGGCCTTCCGTTGTACGTCTCGTAATAGACGCCACCCGTCTCTAGGTCGAGGAGAACGAAGTGGTCCTGAGCGGGAGTGCTCCAACCGGCCGGAAGTCCGCCGGTCCTATCTACGATGAGTTGCTCGATCGAGCGGGCGGGTAGCCCATCCGCCCCGGTGTCGTTGGTCGCCCGGAGAGGGGAGATCGCAAGTCGCACGGAGGGAGCCGTCGCAGCGGCACCCGTATCGAATCTCTCACGCGGAATGCGGAAGTCCTCGTGCAGGATGCGCCAGTCGTAGACATCGTAGTTCACACGCGCCGCGAACGGCTGGCGCGCCTCACCCGGACGCTGCTCGAAGCGGTTGTAGCCCGCCGGATTGAAGAGGAGAGTCCCCAGGAAGGGATTGACTACGCTGTACTGGTAGGGATCGTTCGGAGAGAACGCCGTCGGCGCGACACGCCGGAAGGCCCGGGCGATCCGGAAAGAATCACGATCGACGCCGAGGAACGTTTGACTTCCGGTTAGCCCCAGAGGAAGCGTGTTGATCGGGACACGTACGTAGCCGACATCGGTTAGATCATTCGCATCGGTAACGGTGAGGTTGCCGGTGGGAAGCTCGATCTCACGCCGCACCACGTCGCCGCCATCGTTCACATAGATGGCCATGAAGGCCACGTAATCGTAGGGGAGCGGGGCCGGCTCGGCGACCGTCGGCACAGGAGCCGGAAGAACGATCTCGGCCGACGGCAGACTCCCGTTGACAAGGATGTACTCGTAGGCGCGCGGCGCATCGATGGGGCTGGTTGGGACCTCGCCTGTTCGCCGGAACATATCGCGCCCGTAGACGGCGAGCGTATCGGCGTTCGTCTTGAAGTCCATCGGCCCGTACTCCAGGGTGACGAGGCCACCAAACGGCTTCGAGCTGTCAGGAGTGGGTGAGAGGAAGCGGGGCGCACCGATGCGGTGCGTCTCTCCAACGACGCGGCGGAACGTGTTCGGCCCGGAGATCTGTCCCCATTTGCCGAGCGGAGAGCCACCCGCGTCGACCGCGGTCCCCGTCGGGTCGATCCCCTGGGCGCTCGGAGCATAGTCGGTCGGAGACTTCTCCTCGTAGATGACGACCCGCGTTCCACCCACGTACTCGGTACGGACAGGCAGGATCGCCTCGGGAAGGAGATCAGGTCGCGCCGTCAGCCGCTGAGTTTGAGCCGTGGCCAGAGTCGAGGCGAGCGAACGAGCCCGCGTTCCCGCGAGGATCCGGAAGCCGCCCGGGAAGATCTGGGCGACCGCAAGGATCCCGATGAGGAACACCACGATCACGACGAGAAGCTCGACGAGCGAGGTGCCCCGACGTCGGGAGAAGGGGCGCAAGGAGAGGAGAGGACGCATAGCGACGGGGGGATTTAGGGAAGCGCGCGCCAGGAGCGGTCGCTCATATCGCGGGCGTCGTAGGGGCGGGCGGAGCCGCCGAGAAAGAGAACGATCTCCTTGCGGTTGCGGATGACGTCGCCAGTCGGGCTGTAATCACGGAAGCTTGAGTTCCAGGTAACGACGGTGTTCTCGGGCGGCTCGTTGTAACCCATCTGCCGCGGGTCGTCCTTCACATTCCCAGGGTTGGCCGGATCCAGTGCGAAGGTCGTCCAGAACGGTGTGTAGCGCAACTCGTAGACGTCGCCTCCGGGAGTTTTGACCAGCCCGACGTCGTAGCCGCTGACCGCATAGAATCGACCCGCGCTGGTTGTGGCCGGATCGTTCGTGGCCCCGATCCTCTGGGCTCCGGTCGTCCCGGTCGTGTAGTAGCTCAGCGTATTCGTGGCGCCATAAGACGAGGCGTAGGCCTGTCGGGCCCCCAAGATGTCGTCCGCGATGGTGATGGCCCCGTCGCCGTTTGTATCCACGATCGGGGCCGTGCCCACATTGCGGTTGTCGGCCTGAGGCCACGCGGCAGGAACGAGCAGATCGTTCGATGAACGGTTCAGCGCGGGTTTGAGGATCGAGAGCGAGGTGATCCGCTTGGAGTAGAGCGGGCCAAAGTAGCGGTCGGCGGGCACGATCGTCGCGCCCTGCGCGTATTCGTACGGCGAGATGTAACCGAGAAGCGCGGGAGGCGAGCCGCCCTGGTCCGTCTTGTACAGCAAGGTCGCCGTCCGGATCTGGTTCATGTTCGAGATGTCGCTCGATCGGTATCCCGAGAGCTTCACCTGGGCAAAGACCGGAAAGATGATCGCCGCCAGGATCGCGATGATCGCGATGACCACCAGCAGCTCGATGAGCGTGAATGCTCGTTCCGTCAGATCTCTATTGCGCGCCATCTCTCGCCCGTCACCTTGCGGACATCCTTTCGACGACCTCTCAGCGGGGGGTGTTCCCCCGGATGCGAGTTCCCCTCAAGAAGGTCCTTCTGGCTCCCCGCATTATGCCCGAGGGACGCGCCCTTCGGCGCGTCCGCTTCGGCGATTTAGCCGCCGTTGAACTGGCTCAAGTAGCGTTCGATCGCATTCAGAATCGGAACCGCGAAGAGCATGCACGCGAGCGCGCCCGCCGCGAGATAAGGTCCGAACGGGATGGTCGTCGCGGTCGGCGTCCAGTCGTCCTCTTCGATGTTCTCCGGCTCGGGCGTGAAACCCAGCCGCGGGTACAGCCCCTTCCACCAGATCGCCACGATGTCGAGGCAGAGAAGGTAGGAGATCCCGAGGACGAGCAACTCGCGGATGGGCTCTGGTTGCCACTCCTCCTCTTCGCTCTCGCCCTCCGCCAGGGCAGGCTTGGGCCTGCGGCTCTGCGCCGCCAGCATCGCGACGGAGACCACGAGCCCCAGCACGATCGCGATCATAAAGTCTGCGATCAGGAGCTTCGTGCCCAGAATCGCCCCGACGCCACGCATCATCTTGATGTCGCCATGCCCCATCGCGTCCTTACCGAACGCGACCCGGCCGAAGAACGCGACTCCGAAGAGCAACGCCCAGCCCGCGAAGGCACCCCAGAGCGCACCAGCTAGGTTCCCCGCGAACACCCCGTAGCCGAGCCCAACCGCTAAGAGGAAGGCGTTGATCTGGTCGGGGATGATGTACAGCTCCCAGTCGATCCAGATGATCGCCACGAGGGCCGCGGCCGCGAGCGCATAGGCGCACCCGAGCGGCCAGGGTCCGGCGGCGGGCGTCGCGACGAAGAAGATCTGCCAGAGCCAAGCCCACAGCGCGCCATTGACAAGCTCCACCCAGAAGTAGCGAGCGGGGACCTTCGCTCCGCAATACACGCATTTCCCCCGCGCGAACGCCCAAGAGAGGAGCGGCACGAGCGCGCGCGCCTCCAGCCGGTGCCCGCACGAGGGGCAGAACGAATGCGCCGGATTCCCAAGCGAGATCGCGCGCGGCAATCGGTAGATCACGACGTTCAGGAACGATCCGATCACCGCGCCAAGCCAGAAGCCAACGATCGGAGTCCATTCGGGGAACATCGCAGAGAGCCATTGTGGCACGGGCCTCTTGCCCGACGTCAGGAATGACCTCTACGAATGCCTCAATGTAACGGCATCAAACGACGAAAGGGGACCAAGATGGTCCCCTTTCTCTCCGGGCAAGAAGCCCAGTTTGCGGCTTTGTCGTTCCCGTCTTATTCGTCGCCGCCGCCCGAAGAGAGCGAGGAGATGACCTTGACGAGGGGCATGAACATCGAGATGACGATGAAGCCGACGATGAAACCCAGTCCGACGATCATGATCGGCTCGAGCGCCGCCGTGAGCGAGGCCAACGCGGCCTCGACCTCGTCCTCGTAGAAGTCCGCGATCTTCTGGAGCATGAAGTCGAGCGAGCCCGACTCCTCACCGATGCCGATCATGTGGACGACCATCGGCGGGAAGAGCTTGGACTCCTCCAGCGGATCGCCGATGCGATCTCCCTCACGAATGCGGGCGCGCGCCTCAAGGATCGCGTCGCTCATGATCGTGTTGCCGACGACGCCCGCGACTGTCTCCATCGCCTGGAGGATCGGAACGCCCGAGGTGAGCAGGGTGCCCATGGTGCGCGAGAAGCGCGCCATGCAGATCTTGTGGTGGAGCTTGCCGAAGACGGGCATCTTCAGCTTCACACGGTCCGCCACCCGACGCCCAAATCTTGTCGAGACGAAGAGGCGGTAAGCAACGACGATCACCACGATTCCTAGGACGAGAATCCAGCCCTGGTGCACCATGATGTGCGACAGGTCGATCAGGAACTGGGTCGTGGCGGGCATATCGTCCGCCTTCAGACCGAGGTCCGTGAGAATGACCGCCCACTGCGGGATGAACCAATAGACGAGGAATCCCGTAATTCCAAGCGACATCACGAGGACGAGCACCGGATAGGTAAGCGCCGACTTCACCTTGCGACGGAGTTCGACGTCCTTTTCAAGGAAGTGCGAGAGGCGCTGGAGCGACTCTTCGAGAACACCACCGACTTCACCGGCCTTGATGAGACCGATGAAGAGCGAGGAGAACGCCTTTGGGTGGCGCTGCATCGCGCGCGAGAGCGATTCGCCGCCCTCGACGCGGGCACCGAGATCTCCGATGATCTTCTTCAGCTTCTTGTCTTGCGTCTGGTGACCCAAGACGTCGAGGCACCGCACGAGCGAGACGCCCGCATCGACCATCGTGGAGAACTGACGGCAGAAGATCGAGAGGTGGCCGAGCTTGACCTTTCCGAAGCTCTTCTGCTTCGGGCTCTTGGATTTGAGCGTGGTGATCTCGGTGAGAACGAGGCCCTGTTCTTCGAACCTCTTTCTTAGGAGCTCTTCGCTCTCGGCGTCGGCGGTCCCCTTCTGGAAACCGCCGCTCGCGTCGCGGAACGTGTAGCTGAATACGGGCATTCTGTGTCTCTGACTGTGTTTCCGGCGTTAAAGGTTCACCGAATTAACGGCGAACCTCTCGGGTGGAGGGGGCGCCTCCGCCGGGACCCTGGGCCGCGCCGGTGGCGAGCATCTTACGAAGCTCGTCCGGGTTGGTGCAGCGCTCCATGATCTGTTCCAGCGAAACCCAACCCTTCAGGTAGATGTCGCGCAGGTACTGGTCCATGGTGATCATGCCCATGTTGCCGCTCGTCTGGATCATCGAGGTGATCTGGTGCGTCTTCGCCTCACGAATGAGGTTGCGGATCGCGGGGCTTGCGAGCATGATCTCGTTCGCAGGGACGCGACCCTTTCCTTGCGCCCTCGGCAATAGCTGTTGCGAGATGATCGCGACGAGGTTGTTCGAGAGTTGGACGCGGATCTGCTCCTGCTGGCCGGGGGGGAAGACGTCGATCATACGGTCGACGGATTCCGCCGCGTTGTTCGTGTGAAGCGTCGCAAAGACGAGGTGACCCGTTTCCGCCGCGGTGATCGCAAGCGAGATCGTCTCAACGTCGCGCATCTCACCGACGAGGAGGATGTCGGGGTCTTCACGAAGCGAGGCGCGAAGCGCGTTGTTGAAGCTCTTCGTGTCGCCGCCGAGCTCGCGCTGGTTGATGATGCAGAGTTTGTGCTCGTGCAGGTACTCGACCGGGTCCTCGATCGTGATGATGTGGTGCGCGAAGTTCGTGTTGATGTGGTTGATCATCGCCGCGAGCGATGTGCTCTTTCCCGAACCCGTAGGTCCGGTGACGAGGATCAGACCGCGCGGCTTCTCCACGAGCGACTTCAGGATCTGCGGAAGTGACAGCTCATCGACGGTCGGAATCTTGCTCGCGATGAGTCGGAACGCCGCCGCGACTGCACCGCGCTCACGGTAGAGGTTTACGCGGAAACGCGCACGCTGCTTCGGGCCACCCGGAACGCGCTGCTCGAACGGAATCGGGAGCGCGTACGAGAAGTCGAGCTCAAGCGTGTTCTCGAACTTCGTAATGTTGTCGTCCGAGATGATCTCGTACATCATCCGCTGGATGATCGGCGGCTGGAGATCCTCGTAGTTCAGGCGCTTGAGCTTGCCGTCGTGACGGATCACCGGCGGCGCGTCCTGGGAGATGTGGAGATCCGAGGCGTTGTACTCGACGACGATGTTCAGGAGCTCGTCGATGTGAAGCTCGTCGGGCTTCATCTTCGGCCCGAGCGGGCGCTCGTCGGTCGGCGAGTTCGGAACGTAGGTCGGCTTCGGCGGCTCGTTGTAAGCCTGCTGCTGCGCGGGCATTCCCGGCATGCCCTGGGGAGGCATGCCCTGGGGAGGCATGCCCTGTCCCGGCATGCCTTGCGGGGGCATGCCCTGCGGCGGCATTCCGTTCGGGGCTCCTTGCGGGCGCGGGGGCGCTCCGGGGGCCATGTTCTGGGGGGGCTGGTTGTTCGATCCCGGTTGCATCTGTTCTACTCCTCTCGCTCTATCCTTTACTGTACGTCAGAAGACCCAATCACGAATCCCTAGTAGCCCGCCGTGAAGACGACGCGCATGATCTCTGAGGGATCGGTGAGGCCCTGCAGCACCTTCGTGAGTCCATCCTCGCGAAGCTCCTTCATGCCGTTCGCCTTGGCGGCGTCCTTGATGTCGTTGATCGGCGCGCGGCGCACGACCATCTCGGCGATCTCCGAGTTCATCGTCATGAGTTCATGGATGCCCATGCGGCCCTTGTAGCCGCTCATGCGGTTGTTCTCCGCCGGAACGCCCCGGTAGAGCGTCACCTGCTGGTCCGGATCAGCGAAGTCCATTCCAAATCGTTTCAGGTCGATCGCCGGAACCTCGTACGCCTCCTTGTTGTCCGGATCGAGCTTGCGCGCTAGGCGCTGGGCGCAGATCCCGATAACGGTCGCGGTGATGAGGTACGGCTCGACGCCCATGTCGATGAGACGAAGCGTCGCCGAAGGCGCGTCGTTCGTGTGGAGCGTGGAGAGGACAAGGTGACCCGTCAGCGCGGACTCGATCGCGATCTCCGCCGTCTCCAGGTCGCGCATCTCACCGACCATCATGATGTCCGGGTCCTGGCGAAGGTAGGCGCGAAGCGCGGTGGCGAACGTCAGGCCCGCCTTGCGGTTCATCTGCACCTGCGCGATGCCCGCGAGCTGGTACTCGATCGGGTCCTCGGCGGTGATGATGTTCACGCCGACGGTGTTGAGCTTGTTCAAGACCGAGTAGAGCGTCGTCGTCTTGCCCGAACCCGTCGGTCCCGTGAGCAGGAACATGCCGTTCGGCTGTGAGACGAGCTCCTCGATCTGAAGCTGGTTCTGCTCGGTGAACCCGACCTTGTCGAGGCCGATCATGACGCTCGTCTTGTCGAGAATACGCATAACGATCTTCTCGCCGAACGGCGTGGGGATCGACGAGACGCGGAGGTCGATCTCCTTGTTGTTGTGGCGAACCTCGATGCGGCCGTCCTGCGGGATGCGGCGCTCGGCGATGTTCATGTCCGCCATGATCTTGAAGCGCGAGATCAACGGGGCCATGAGGTTGCGGGGCACTGTCATCGCCTCGATGAGAACGCCGTCGATGCGGAGCCGGACTCGAACCGAGCGCTGGCCCGGCTCGACGTGGATATCCGAGGCGCGGTCCGAGATCGCGACCTGGATGATCGAGTTCGCGAGGCGGATGATCGGGGCTTGGTCGGCGAGCTTCTCGTCGTCCTCGTTCTTCCCCTCGTCGGCGCGGTCATCGGCCGCGGTTCGTCCGGCACCCGCCTGGGCCATCGCGAGCGCCAAGTCGTTGCGGGCCATGCCCGGGGCAACCGTCGGTGTCGCGGGAGCAGCGCCCGCTGATCCTTCCGGAGAGACCTGACCGCCGCCGAAATTCTTCTTGATGGCGTCTTCCAGCGCGCCCGGCACCGCCAGAACGGGGACCACGCGGCAACCGGAGGCGATGCGCACGTCGTCGATCGCCTGAACGTTCGAGACGTTCCCCATCGCGAGGTACAGCGTCTGGCCGTCCTTCTTCACCGGGAGGACGGTGTGGTTCTTCAGGATGCGCTCGGGAACGACGTTAATCGCGCTCGGATCGATCTGGATACGGTCGATGTCGGCGAAGCCGATCCCCATCTCCGACGCCCGTCCCTGAAGCACCTCGCGCTCACCCGCAAATCCAAGCTGGACGATCGTCTTGTCCAGCGAGGAGTTCGTCTGCTGGGCAAGCTTCTGCGCCTCCTGAGCTTGGGCGGGGGTGAGGAGATTCTTTTCCAGCAGGTACTGGATCATCGTCTTGCGCGGCAGTGCCATGGGAACTCGAACCCCTCCCCTCGCGTCGCGGCCAAGCCGTGACGGTCCAGAAGGCGAACCGCATTTTAGTCCAAGTCGGGGGTCTCGTGTGCGCGGCTTTTCCCCCGAAACGCGAGGTTTCTCCCGACGTCAGGATTCCTGGACCCGCCGGGACGAAAAATTCACCGGTTTGGAATCCATCGTGGAACCGGCGCGATCTAGCGGACGCCTAAGTTCGCCCGCGCGAACGCAACGACCGCTTCTCCGAGAATCGTCGCCGTCGTGGGGATCGCCGCTTTTGTGCGAAAATCGGCCCCGGTCTCCATCTGCACGGCCCAGAACCGCTCCGGCGTCGCGAACCGACGTCCCTCGGCGTCCTCGCGCAGGGCTCCGTAATGGCGCACGATCCAGCCGCCGTCGAGCGCCGGATTCTCCCGCTTCCCCTCCTCCGCGCACGTCGGGATGAACCGGACGCCGCGCGCCTCCATCAGACCCAGGAGGCCCTGGGGTCCGACCAGGGCTGCTCGGGGCAGACCGGCGACGGTCGTCCCGTTGGCCGTTCCCCGGTAGATCGCGTCCTTCGTCGAGCCTTGACCGTGGAGATCGATGAGGAGCCCCGCGCCGAACCGGCTCAAGATCTCGCCGCGAAAACGCGTCAGAGCCTCGTGGTAGGCGAGGTAAGCGGGACGCGCTCCTTCGCTCTCGACCGCGATCACCTCGGGGCGGTTCGCGTCGAATTGCTTGCGCGTTGTGTTGGAGACGACGAGGTAGGGGCGCTTTCCTAGGCTCCGGGCGATCTCGTCGGCGACCGCGCGCGCCAGGGCATCGGTTCCGGCGTCGAGTGCGGTCTGGAATCCCGAGTATTTGGGCTTCCCCTCGGCGGCCGGGCTGCCCGTACGATCCGGCACGCCCTTGATCCGTTGCCGTCCCCCGTGGGGGGCCGAGATCACGATCGGCAACTCGCCCGCTTCCACCGAAACGGGTGGAAGCGCGATCGAGGGAAGGGCGGGCGAAGCGCAGAGGGTGAGCAGGAGCGCGGTCACGCCGGAGAGGCTACTCGCGCTACTGGACGCCGTCGTGCTCGCCGTGCCACACGCGGTCGATGTTGTGCATCCCCGGGTAGCCCTTGCCCCCGACGAGCGTGCGCTCCCACGGGAGGTACTTCGCGTGGGCGTCCATGAAGCCGAAGTTGCCGCCCTGCTTGTTCCAGGGTCGCCGCTCGATGTGGGGGATGAACTCGTCGCCGTAGGCGTTCACGTCGTCCCAGTTGCCGTTCTCCTCCTCGATCCACGGGTGGTAGTCGATGTCCCCCGCGTCGATCTTGCGAAGCGAGATCGTGATCTGGTTCGCGGGCTCCGAAAAGCTTGTGAGACTCGCGCCGTGGACGAAGAGCCCGTCGATCACGTAGTCCGAGCTCGGGATGTACGGCGGCTCATTCGGAACAAGGATCGGCTGGCGCGTGTAAGCCGGGGTCTTGAAGACGTCGCGGTTCTTGACGTACGGGTACAGCCCCTCGTACCAGAGCGCCCCCGTCTCCTCATCCTGGTGGAGCGTCACGTCGTCGTTGTCGCCCGCGTACAGGTAGATCGCGGTCCCGATCTGCTTCACGTTGCTCAGATCGGCGGTCTTCTTCGCCGCCGCCTTCGCCTGCGCGAACACCGGGAAAAGGATCGCCGCGAGAATCGCGACGATGGCGATGACGACGAGAAGTTCGATCAGAGTGAACGCGCGCTTCATAGTGATTACCATACCCCCCTAGTCTATTGGCGACGTTCCGCGAGATCCTCAGATCGGGGGACGATCTCTTCTAGGAGTTGTGGTTTGAGGCGAGAGCGCGGGCGGCGACGGCGGTGCGAAGCGAGGCCAATGCGTCGTGCTCGGTGACGCGCCGCACGTGCGTTCGATCGTGGGTCCAGGCCAGCGCGTCTCGCATGATGTCGCCGACGACACGTCGGTACAGCGCGTCCTTTGTCATTCCGACGCTCGCCCCGATCGTGAACAGACCATCGGCGGGGGACTCCTTCCATCGTCCCGGGAGCGGCCCCGTCAGGGGCTGGGAGGAACGCGCCTCGACCTGAGGCAGAAGCGCGGCCAACGCGTCGGCCTCGGAGGTCCGTCCGATCATCGTGATCTCCGCTCGCGTCGGCACCCATTCGCTCAGCCGCACGTCGCCACGCTCGAAGAGAAGCCGCGCCTCCTGACGATCGAGGATCTCGGGTTGCGTAAACCCGTGGTACTGGTCGACGAGCACGTCGCCGTGGCGGGTGGTCGCGCGGACCGCCTCAATCGCCTCGCTTCCGGGGCGGATCACCTGATCCGCCCCGGTGACCTCGCCCGGTCCGAAGAGCCACGCGAACAGGTCGAAGAAGTGCACCGCGTGCTCCACGAAGATCCCACCCGAGAGCTCCGGATTCCAGAACCAGTGCGCGGGACCGAGCTTGGCGTCCTTGGCCCAGTTCTCGAACGTTCCCCGGAGCGGTGCGCCGAGAAGGCCCCCGTCCACGATCCTCTTCACCGCAACGAGGAGAGGATCGTAGCGCATGATGAGGTTCACGGCGAGCAGGCGGTCGTGCTCCGCCGCGAGCGCGACAAGCGCCTCTCCGTCCTCGACGGTGGTCGCGAGCGGCTTCTCCACCAGGACGTGCTTCCCCGCCCTCAGCGCCCGCCCGGCCAAGTCGCGGTGCGTCGCGGGCGGCGTCGCGATGTGGACGATCTCGATCGCCGGATCGGCGAGCATCTCCTCGAAGGCGAGCACCCGCAATCCGTGCGTCTCGGCGAATCGCAGCGCCGCCTCGGGATTCTGGTCGGCGACCGTCTGGACGTCCAGCTCCGGCATCGTCTGGTACGTCTCGACGCAGAACCCGCCGAATGCTCCCGCGCCCACGATTCCGTAACCCATTGCCATGTCCGTTCCTACGCGGTCGGCGGTCTCTGACTCAATCGCACGTGCCGAGAGGGAGCAGGGTGACGGTCGAGACCGGAACTCCGCCCCCGCTACCTCTCTTTACCGGTGAGTCCGTTCTGCGAACGGCCTGGGCTCACCAGGTGACCGCGCCGCCGCTCGCCGGCCCTACCGTGCGAGCGTAGCGCGCGAGCGCGCCACGCGTGTACTTCGGCGCGGGGGCGACCCAGCCGTGGCGGCGCTCGTTCAACTCCTCCGGCGTGAGCGCGACCGAGAGTTCGCCCTTGTCCGCGTCGATCGTGATCTCGTCACCGTCGCGCAGAAGCCCGATCGGGCCACCCTCGCTCGCCTCGGGACCGATATGGCCGACCATCAGGCCGCGCGTCGCGCCCGAGAAGCGGCCGTCGGTGAGGAGCGCGACCTCGTAGCCGAGCCCCTGCCCCACGATCGCGGCGGTCGTTCCGAGCATCTCGCGCATCCCCGGCCCGCCGCGCGGACCCTCGTAGCGAATGACGACGACGTCCCCCTTCGCGATCTCGCGGCGCTGGACGGCGGCCATCGCGGCCTCCTCGCCGTCGAAGCAACGCGCCGGTCCGACGTGGCGGAGCTTCGTCACGCCCGCCGTCTTGATCACGCCGCCGTCGGGTGCGAGATTGCCGCGCAGGATCACGAGCCCGCCCGTGGGGTTCAGCGCGTGCGCCTCGTCGAGGACGACGTCCTGACCCGTGGGGATCTCCACGCCTTCGAGGTTCTCGCGCATCGTCTTGCCCGTAACGGTGAGGCAGTCGCCGTGGAGAAGCCCCGCGTCGAGAAGCGATTTCAGCACCGCCGGCACGCCCCCCGCGCGGTGGAGGTCGAGCATGACGTACCGCCCGCCGGGACGCAGGTCCGCGACGATCGGGGTCCGGCGCGAGACGCGGTCCACGTCGTCGAGCGTGAACTCGATCCCGAGCTCGTGCGCGATCGCCGGGATGTGGAGCGCGATGTTCGTCGAGCCTCCGGTCGCCGCGCCGACCATCACCGCGTTCTCCAGCGACTCGCGCGTGATGATCTGCGAGGGGAGGATCCCCCGCTCGTTCGCGGCGACGACCGCGCGCCCGATCTCCTGCAGAAACGTCGCGCGCTTGCCGTCGGGATCGACCGCCGGGGGTGAGGTCGAACCGGGAAGCGCCATCCCCAGCGCCTCCGCGACGCACGCCATCGTGTTGGCGGTGTACTGCCCGCCGCACGCACCCGCCCCGGGGCAGACCGCGCACTCCACGCGTCGCAGTTCGGCGTCGTCGATCTTCCCCGCTGCGTGCGCGCCCGCCGCCTCGAACGCATCCTGGATCGTGACGTCCTTGTTATGGAGCCGCCCCGGCATGATCGTGCCGCCGTAGACGAACACGCTCGGCACGTTGAGCCGCGCCATTGCCATCAGCATCCCCGGCAGGCTCTTGTCGCACCCGGCGACGCCGACGAGCGCGTCGTAGGCGTGCCCACGCATCATCAGCTCGACCGAGTCGGCGATGACCTCGCGGCTCACGAGCGAGGCGCGCATCCCCTCGTGCCCCATCGCGATCCCGTCGCTCACCGAGATCGTGTCGAACCGCCGAGGAGTGGCCCCGTTCTCCTTGATCGAGGCGGCGACCGCGTCGGCCTGCTCGTCGAGGTTGAAGTTGCACGGTGTCGCCTCGCTCCACACGCTCGCCACCCCGACCCACGGTTGGTGGATCTCCTTATCACCGAGCCCCATGGCGCGGAGCATCGCGCGGTTCGCGGTCTTGTCGATCCCTTCGGAGATGACCTTGGAGTTCTGGCGGGGATCGCGGCTCATGGAGAGAGCGTACCGACCCAGACTCAACTAGGAATGGGGAAACCGCCCGCTCTCCAAGGGGAAGCCACCAAAAGGCTAGGGCGTCGTTTGCCCATCGAAGAGTTGATCCATGCGCTCAGGGGCGAGTCCGCCTTCGCGCGGGCCGTCGAAGACGATCCGGCCTTCTTTCAGGTGAAGCACGCGCCCAAAGAGCGGCAAGACCTCCTCCGGGTGGTGGGTGACGAGCAGGATCGTGTGCCGCTCGGAGAGCGACGGCAGAAGCGCGAGGAAGCGACGCCGCGCGCCGGGGTCCATCGCGCTCGTCGGCTCGTCCAGGACGAGTCCGGCGGGTTCCGCTGCGAGGGCGCGAGCGACCACCGCCCGCCGACGCTCCCCCGCCGAGAGGGTGGAGAACCTCCGCTCCGCCAGATGGGCAAGGCCGACCTGAGCGAGGATGCGTTCGGGATCAATCGCGTCGCGCACGATCCCGAGCGTGCCCTCACGCCCGCTCAGCGCGATCTCAGCGACGGTCGGGTCGTGCTCGATCGCGCGGAACGCGGCCTCGTCGGCCATGCCGAGCGTTCGGCGCGCTTCAACCTGCGTCAGATCGCGCCGTCCGAGGATCTCCACGAACCCGCGCCCGCCGTGCGGATGGATCTCCCGCCCCAGCAGGCGCAGAAGCGTGGACTTGCCCGCGCCGTTCGGCCCAAGGATCGCGATGTGCTCTCCCTGAGCGATCGTCAGATCGTCGATTCGCAGGATCTCTCGACTCTCGCGACGCACCGTAGCGGCTTGGATCCGGACGAGCGAGGCCGTGGACGTCGCGGTTCTCTCATCACCCGACGGCTCGGCAAGACCATCCTGGAGATCACGATAGGGAGCTGCACCTCCGGTGGGGCGCACCTCCTCTTTCGGGTGCCCTTCCAAGCGATCGAACGTTCGTTGAAGTTGCGCGACCTTGCGCTCCAGCGACGCAATCCGCTCCTCGGGCGTGCTCGTGCTCAGCCGCGTCGAAGCATCCTTGTCAGGAGAAGAACGCCAAGCCGGATCGAACCACCCACGCGGATCATCGAGCGGGTCGGGCCTTAAATCACCCAATGGTCGCCCCGTCAATAGGCGTCTGAGCCAGAGCAACGAGCCGCAGATTGTGTGCGCCCCGGAACGTCCACCTCACCGGATCACCGCCAGGGCGACGAGGAGCGCGAACAGCGAGAGAAAGGTCAGGACCGCCGCCGCATAGACCCAAATGCGGAGCCGCGCGATCTCCTCGCGCATCCCGGCGACCGCCGCCTCGGCGCTCTCGGCGGCGCGATCGACCTCGTTCAGCCGCTCCTCCAGGAGCTTCAGCTCGCGCATTGGGCCGACGATCGCGTCGTCGATCTGGCGGCGGACGCCCGCCGTCATCTCGCGCGCGACGTCGTCGCCGAGGCCCGCTTCCTTCAGCTCCTTCTCGAAGCCGCCGACGCGGCGGTCGATCGCGGGGGCGACCTCGGTCGCGGCGAGCGTGCGGGCAAGATTCCGCACGTCGTTCAGAAGGCTCTCGACCTTCTTCTCCACGACCGCGCCCTTGGCGGCGTCGCGCCCCCAGCGGGTCTTGGCCCAGACGCCCCGCGCCGCCTTGAGGACGCGCTCGTTCGTCGCGGCCTCCAGGGTCGCGACGATGATTCCGATGGGGATCGCCACCGTAGACTCTCTACGTTCCCGGCCTAGGACGAGATGCGTCAGGCCCCGGCAGGAACCTCTTTCGCGCCGAGGAACGGCATGAGGCCGCGGAGTTCCTTACCGACCGTCTCGATCTGGTGCTGACGGCCCGCCGCGCGGTGGGCGTTCATCTCGGGGAGTCCGGCCTCGTTCTCGGCGATCCAGCGCTTCACGAACGTGCCGTCCTGGATCTCGGTGAGCAGCGCCTTCATCTGCGTCTTCGTCGCGTCGCCGACGATGCGCGGTCCGGCGGTGTAGTCGCCCCACTCAGCAGTCTCCGAGATGCTGTAGCGCATGTAGGAGAGACCGCCCTGGTACAGCAGATCGACGATGAGCTTCGTCTCGTGGAGGCACTCGAAGTACGCCGCCTCGGGCTGGTAGCCCGCCTCGACGAGCGTCTCGAAGCCCGCGACGATGAGCGCGGAGAGCCCACCGCACAGCACGGCCTGCTCGCCGAAGAGGTCGGTCTCGGTCTCCTCCTTGAAGGTGGTGCGCAGGATGCCCGCGCGGCCCGACCCGATCCCCCAGGCGTACCCAAGCGCGATCGCCTCGGCATTCCCGGTGGCATCCTGCTCGACCGCGATGAGCGCGGGCATTCCGTTTCCGGCCTCGAACTCGCCGCGCAAACGGTGGCCCGGTCCCTTCGGCGCGACCATCGCGATATCCACGTCGGTCGGGGGCTTGATGAGGCCGAAGTGGATGTTGAGCCCGTGGGCGAAGAGCAGGCACTGCCCCGCGCGCAGGTTCGGCGCGACGTCCTTCGTGTAGATCGCCGCCATCGGCACGTCCGGCGTGCAGAACATGAGCACGTCGGAGACCTTCGTGAGCTCGGCAACGCTCAGAACCTCAAGCCCGTCCTCCTCGGCCTTGGCCTTCGACTTGCTCCCCTCGTGGAGTCCGACGCGGACGGTGAGTCCGGTGTCCTTCAGGTTGCGCGCGTGCGCGTGGCCCTGCGAGCCGTAGCCGATCACCCCGATCGCCTTCCCCCGAATAAGCTCGGCCGCGGCCTGCGTGGAGGAGTCGTTGTCGAGCGTGATCTTCGTGGCCATAGGGTCTCTTGCACCGGTCGGCCGCGTCGCCTCCGATGGGCGAGAGTGTATCCGGGGAATTCGGCGGTCGATGTTAGGCCGACTTGCCGTCGCGCACGAAGGCTCCGGCGATCAGCGCGACGGCGAGCCCCGACACGAGCGCCGCGACGATGGCGGCGGGACCAATTCCCTCCATCATGCCGTACTCCGCCGCCCCGGCGAAGAGGATCGTGCTCGGGAGCACGAGGGTGCGCGCACTCCCGGTACGGGGACGCCCTTGCACCCAGAGCGCGCCGATCCACACGCACAGCGCCGCCGCCCCGAGGGCGATCAGGATCTTGAGCCCGCGTCCCGGCTCCCACCCGACGCTCCCGTCCGGAAGCGAGGCCTCCCCGAGCAGGAGCCCGCCCGTCCCCGCGAGAAGAAACAGCCCCGCCGGAACAAAGACGCACCCGCACCCGGCGTACCGCCCCGCACGGTTCGGAGCCCCCTTGTCCTCCCCAGCGTCGGGGCGGGGATCCTTCGAGAGCGGCGTGGGCATGGAAGGCGATCCTGCTCTATTAGAAATCGTTGCCTGGAGAATCGTTCGGGAAGTCCCGCGGAATCAGGTCGTCGAATCGGCAGGACGACTCCGTCCGGTGATCCGCGGCGGATGATCCCAGAGGAGCGAATGCAGGAGCAGCCCCGCCCCGGCGACCGCGAGAAGTCGGACAATGAGACCCACGTCCTCTGTCTCGGCCGCCACGACCAGCGCGGCGAGGACCGCGCCGAACCCAGCGAAGAAGCGCCTGATTGCCGAGGGCCATCGGGGACGTCCGGCGAGCAGGACAAGACCAAGCCCCAGGCAGACCCACATAAAATCTTGGCAGAGCTCGGCCACATCCCGCGAGTTCAGTCCCCATCCGAGGCTCCCCTCCTTCCGGGAACTCGGGGAGGAGAACCCGATCCCGAAGGCCATCCCGGCGGAGAGCATCGCGAGCGGCAGAAAGACGAATGCGACCCCAGCCAGGCGCAGGGTCCATCCCACGCTTCGGCGCTCGGGCATTCCGGCCGCATCGTCAGTACGATTGGAGAGGCCGTCGCGATTGCTCAAAGAGTGGAACCTCGCTGTGCACCCACATCCACGCCCTGCGGCGGGCGATCCGCGACGAGCGAGTGGACGAGAAGCCCGAAGCCCAGAAGCGAGAGAATCAGGACTCCGACGCCGAGATCTGAGGTCTGAATCGAGCGGACGAGGGCGAGGACGACTAGCCCGAACCCCGTGAAAAAGCGAATAGCCCCGGCGGGCCAGCGCGGACGTCCAAGCACCCACACCAGCGCGAGGATGACGCAGAGCCACACAAACCCCACGCAGAGCCGCGCGACATCATCCGAGTTCCGTCCGAGCCCGAACACTCCGTAGGGATGCGGCCCCGGAGAGGAAAACCCGATCATCACCCCCGCGAACAGGAGGAGCCCTCCGACAGGGAAGAAGACCAGCATCACACCCGCCAGCCGCCAGAGATAGGCGATCGGCTCCGGTGAGGACACTTCCCGTCCGAGTGAACCCGCCATCTAGTCCCCATCATACGACAAGGGCGTATCTTTGGAATCGAGACGCTACGGCCGATCGAAGGCGAACGCGCTCGCGATGAGTGCGAGCGAGATCACCGCCGCGCCGATCAGGGTGCCATCGACATCGGAGGCGAGTGTCAGAACGGGCGCGAACAGGACGACGCCGATGAGTAACCGCACGGCGGCCCCCGGCCCTCTCGGGCGACCGAGCACCCACGCGATCCCCGCTCCCACGCTCACCACGCCCGCGCAGATCGTGAAGGCGAGCTTAGCGCCCAGGTTCGGGATCGGTCCCAAGCCCCCGCCGGGGAGCGGGCTCCGAGCGACCGTGAGCACGAACGTGATCAGCACCGCCTGCAGGATGGCCGGCACGATCACGAGGAAGCCCCCCATCGCGCGAAACACCTTCGAGACCGCTCGGGACGGCGGTCCGGTAGGGATCTGTGGAGGAACGTTCTCGCGCGGGGGTGGGATCACGACGGTAGGACGGGGAAAGGGCGGGGTTACAGCTCGCGGTCGGAGGAGTGGCCGGGGAAGAGCTTGGCGCTCGGTTCGAGGTGGATCTTCGCGAAACCCACCGCCGTCGCCGCCTCGCCCACGCCGGTGGCGATGAGCTTAAGCTTGGAGCCGAACGTCGCCACGTCGCCGACGGCGAAGACGCCCTTGCGCGCGGTCTCGTACCGCTCGTCCACCGCGATCTGGTTCTTCGTGATCTCCAGCCCCCAATCCTTGATCGGGCCGAGCGAGGACTTGAAGCCGATCGTCACCACGAGCGCGTCGCACGGGATCGTCTCGGGCTCGCCCCCCTCGAGGTTCTTCAGCGTCACCGACTCCAGCCGCTCCTCCCCGTGGAGCGTCTCCACCGCGCGGAAGAGCCGCATCGGGACGCCCGCCGCCTGCACCTGACGTACGCTCTCGTCGTGCGCGCGAAAGCCGTCGCGGCGGTGGACGAGCGTGATCGACTTGGCGACCGGCAGGAGCATGAGCACCCAATCGAACGCCGAGTCGCCTCCGCCGACGACCACCACGTCCTTGTCCACGTAGTCGGCAATCTTCCGCACGCCGTACGTCACACCCCGGTTGAAGAAGTCGTCCTCACGCGGAACGCCGATCTTCGTGGGCGAGAACGCCCCCGCTCCGGCGGCGACGATCACCGTGCGGGTCGGAAGCGCGGTCCCCGCCTTCGTCGTGATCGTGAAGCCGTCCTCCTCCTCGGTGAGCGTCTCGGCGGTCTCGTCTAGGGCGAGCTCCGGGCCGAACTGCGTGCCCTGCACGATGAGGTCGCGCGCGAGATCCTTAGCGAGCACCTTGGGGAAGCCCGGCATGTCGTAGACGTACTTCTCGGGATACAGCGCCGTCAACTGACCGCCGAGCTCGGGGAGCGAATCGACGATGCGAACCGTCATGCCCCGGAGCCCCGCGTAGAACGCCGCGAAGAGTCCGCACGGCCCGCCGCCGATTACCGTCACATCCACGCGATTCATAGGGGAAGCGGGAGTTTACCGGCGTGGAAAACAGGCGAATCTCCAGAGGTCTTCTGAACGTCCGATGACTACAACAAGGTGGTTACGGCTTCGGTCTTCGCCCTTCTCGCCGCTTCGTCCGCGACGACTCGCTCTTCTGCGGTTCCCCGCGCGCTCCCGACCTACCGGGACTGGGGTCCGCTCCCTCCCGTCGCGCCGTTCGTCACGACGCCGCTCCCCACCTCGCGCGCGGTGCGCGCGATGATCTTTCCCGTGCTCGGCCCCGTGCGAATGACGAGCGGGTTCAACGCGATCCGGAGCGACCATCGCCACACGGGTATGGACATCATCGCCCCGAAGATGGCCGCGATCGTCGCGCCCATCTCGGGCACGCTCGGCATGAAGCGCGAATCGTTTTGGATCTGGGACGACGACGGCTGGGGCGTCCTCGGGACGCACCTGAACGATGACGACCTCGGACGCAAGGATCATCGGGGCAGCCTCGATGTCATGTTCGCCCCCGATCTCGTCCCGGGCCAGCGCGTCCAGGCCGGAAGGCTCATCGGCTACGTCGGGATGAGCGGCGACGCCACGGGGCCGCACCTGCACTTCGAGCTCTACGCCCCGAGCCGGATGTCCGCCGGAGGGAAGACGCGCGGACTTCTGCGCGATCCCGCGCCCTCGCTCCACATGGCCCAGCGCCTAAAGGCCCCGCGCCCCGTTCTCGCCGCTCCGGACCAGCGTCCTCGCAAGGGTCAACTTCGGCTTCAGGGCTGCGTTCGCCGTGTGACTCCGGCGAGCGGGACCAAACCGGCATCGCTCACGCTCCTTCTGACGGCTAAGCAGGATGCCAAGGGGAAGGCGACGGCGATCGCCAAGGTGCGCTACCTGAAGGTGCGCGTGACCAAGGCCGTCGCCGAGGAGGTCGGTGGGCTCGACGCGCTCGCGGAGGCGCCGCGCAACATGCCGATCGGGGTGTACGTCGACGGGGCGACTCCGCCCGACGGGGCCCTGGCCGAGCGGATTACGACCGCACCGTACCGATTACGTTAATCCGGTAGAGTCCCGCCCATGATGCTCGTCGCGCTCTTGACGCTCGCGTTCCCTGGCGGCGTGCAGCGCGAATGGGGGCCGCCCCCGCCTGTCGCCCCGTACGGCAACGATCCGCTTCCCGCCGGACGCGAGGTGCACCCACTGATCTTTCCCCTGCTCGGGAAGACGTGGCGCTACCGGGGCGGGTACGACACGCCCCGCGGATCGCACCGGCACACCGGCATGGACCTCGCCGCGCCGAAGATGACGCCGATCGTCGCGCCGCTCTCCGGAACGCTCGGCATGAAACGCGAGACGTTCTGGATCTGGACCGACGATGGATGGGGCGTCCTGGGCACGCACCTGAACGACGACAACCCCGGCCGCCGGGACCATGCGGGAACGCGCGACGTGATGTTCGCCCCCGATCTCGTGCCGGGGCAGCGGGTGGAGGCGGGGCGGTTCCTCGGCTACGTCGGCGAGAGCGGCGACGCAACCTCGCCGCATCTGCACTTCGAGCTGTACGCCCCGGGGAACATGAGCCGGGGCGGCCGGACGCGCGGCAACCTGCGCGATCCCGCGCCCTCGCTTCGTGCGGCGACCCACCTCGCCGCTCCTCGTGTCGCGCGCTCCTCTTACGACGAGCGGCCACCCGCAGGCCAGATCCGCCTCTACGGCTGCGCACGGCGGGTCGTCCCCTCGGAGGACGGACGTCCCGGCACGCTCACACTGATCCTGACCTCCAAGGAGGAGCCTTCGGGCCGCACCGTCGCGGTGACGCGGGTGCGCTACCTCCGCGTCCGCATCGCCGAAGCGACGATCCGCGCCATCGGAAATTGGGGAGGCCTAGCCCGCATTCCCGCGACGACGGTAATCGCCGTCGATATCGACGCGCGCACGCCCCCCGATGACGCCCTCGCGATCCGCCTTCTCGCTCCGCGATTCAGGTAGTTCTCTCGTGGTGCCGACCTCCCGGTCGCCACCCCCCTCATCCGCAAGTCTTTAGCAAGCGAGTTGCCAACCGGGAGGTCGGCACTACAGACTCAGTCGCCCCAATGGTTCGAAGTGTCGCCGTTCAGGCTTTGAAGGTAGGCGAGCTGACCGTCGTGGTACTGGAGGTGGCGCGTGGCGAAGATCGCGAGCGAGAGGGCGGTCTCGCCCTCGCCCGCCGCCGGGATCGCCTTCGTGATGCCGTCGGGACCGAGGTCGTCCCAGGCGGCGATCAGTTCGCCCGCCGAGCCGAGGATCTCGTCCACCGCAACGGTCTGCGCGCGGAAGAGTTCGGGAGCGACGGTCTCGCGGGTCGAAGGATCGGGCTCCACTCCGCGAAGCCGCGCGGCGAGACGGCGGTTCACCATCACCGACTCGTAGGTGAAGTCGATCGGGAGCCGCGCGCCGCGGTCGTGGGTCAGCTCGGCTTCGGGAAGCGCGCGAAGATCCTTGGCGTACAACTCCGCCGCCTCCAGGATCTGCGCGCGGACGATGGCGTGGACTTCGGCGGACATGCCGCCTTCTACGCGCCCACCACGGAGAGACTCAGCCCAGCCCTAGCTGGCCCGGGTCTCCGTCAGCCGAGCGAGGTGCGATGGGCGAAGAGCGACTCGTACCGTTCAATGAAGGAGTCGATCTCCTCCCCGTGCGTCTCGGCGTAATCGAGCGCGGCCTGAAGCTCCTTCTGCGGGATCGCGGGAAAGTCGCGGGCGAGCCCATCGAGCGAGCCGTGGCGGCGGTACTCGCGGACGATCTCCCATACCGCGACGTGGCTTCCCCGCAGACGCGGGCCGTTGGGGCCGCCGTCGGGATCGACGCTTGTCCCGTTCAGGCGGCGATGCTCCATCACGCGGTGGGTGAGATCGTCGACGGGAAGCCCGAGCCGCTCCGCGCCTTCGGCGAGCGTGATCTGGTCCTCCTCGGCGGCGCCGACCACGGCGGCCTCACGCAGATGGGGGTGGTTCGCCAGGAGTTCGCGGAGCGCCTCGGCGGTCGCGCCGGGAGCGCGCGCCTCCAAGCGTTCGAGCTGGCGGAGGGTCCACTGTTGTTCGTTCATACGGGCACGGCGGTCCTAAAGAAGTCTGCGGCGCCGTTGCCGTATCGATGCCAGTCTAGCCGACCGGCTCCTCTACGCGCCCCCCGCCCGCGACGTTCTCGCGCTTGGGAAGCCCGATCCCCGTGAAGAAACGGGCGATCGCCTCACGGTAGGCGTCGGGCTGAAGCCAACGCATCTCCGAGTGGTCGCACCCGTCGAACCACACGATCTCCGTCGGGGTCGCGGTCGCCGCCGCGATCCGTTCGGCGCAGAACGGAGGGGCGATCGTGTCCTCCCGGCCGTGGAGGATCAGCACGGGCCGCTCGTATCCGTTCAGCGCCTGGGCGACGCTCGCCCGCTTCGGATCGAAACCCGCGAACGGCCGCGCGAGCCGGACCACGGGCCAGAGCGCGCGCCGCCAGAGACTTCGCGTGCCGGTCAGCATTCCGAGGAAGTTCCACCACCCCTCCGCCGCGTCGAACAGCCGGTCGTAGCTTGAGTCGAGGATAATCGCGTCCACGAGGTCGCGCCGCTCGCCCGCCGCGAACCCGCTTGCCGCCGCCCCCATGCTGGAGCCGAGCAGGACGATCTTTCCGCCGGGCACCCGCCGCCTTGCCTCGGCGACGGCGGCCACCACGTCGATCCGCTCGTACGTTCCGATTCCGGTCCGACCGCGCGCCGACTGACCGTGGCTCCGGAAGTCGAAGAGGAGCGTCGCCAGCCCGTGCTCGGAGAAGAACGCGGTGAACGGCGCGAGCTCGGCGCGGTTCATGCAGTAGCCGTGCGCCGCCACGACCACGCCGACAGGATCGTCGGGCGAGGTCCAGGTGGCGCGCAGACGCGTCCCCTCGGCGTTGTCGAAGTCGAACGTCTCCTGGGGCAACCCCATCGCCCCGGGCGAAAAGAACACCGGCGATCGGAACGGATGCAGCGCGACGTACCCCGCCGCGAACAGCGCGAAGAGCCACAGCGCCACCGCCACGACGAGCAGGGTCACGAGAACGGTGAGCACGTCCTGATCCTACGTGCGCGAGAGGGTCCTGGCTTCGCCCACAGGCTCAATGAAGATCGGGTATCATCTCCCTTCGCGGCTTTGTGCCGCTTCCTCTTAGGAGGGTTCCTTATGGCGAAGAAAGGCGAAGTTCGCGAGATCATCCGGTTGGTGTGCACGGAGGACGGCAAGAGCTACTACACCACCACCAAGAACAAGCGGAACACGCCGGATCGGTTGGAACTGATGAAGTTCAACAAGAACCTGCGCAAGTACACGCTCCACCGCGAGAAGAAGTAAAGGAGAGAAGGAGAAGCCATGCCGAACCCGAAACGACGTCACTCCCACCAGCGCACCGCGCTCCGCCGGACCCACTACGTGGCGACTCTCCCCGAGATCACCGCGTCGAAGCAGGCCGACGGCGAGCCGTACCGGCTGAACCACCGCGCCTCGCCCGAGGGCTACTACAAGGGCCGACGGCTTCCCGGCTTCAAGGACTGAGCTCTCCCGCTCGTTCGACCCACGAGACCCCGATCCGGACACCGGATCGGGGTCTCTTCTTTATAGATCGAGGTCGGCTCTTCCGAGTCGCAGATGGTCGTGTAACCTCCGTGGACCATGGCCACGATCCACCGGTTCGCGCGTCAGGGCGACGCGGATAGACTTCGCGCCGCTCTTGAAGAGAGTGCCGACCCTCGCGCGCTCGCGAACGAGGTCGACGACGCGGGTTGGACGCCGCTGTACTACGCGGTGGTCGCCTCGTCTCCATCGCTTGACGCCGTGCGCGTTCTCCTTGCGGCCGGGTCCGATCCAGCGTATGCCCGGGTGGAGACGTACAACGACGATCTCGACAGGACCTTGATGCAGATCTTCTCGAAGACGATTCCGTCGGTTCGACCACGAGTGATCGATCGTCCTTGGTCTCGACGGGTGACGAAGACGGCTCTAAGGAGGCTTCTCCCCGAAGATTCGAGTTCCGCGAGTCGCTCCTGAGCGGTGCCCTCAAAGCGGGAAATCTCGATGTAATCCTTCTGCTTCATGAGTTCGGTGCGGATCTTGGTTACCGGGACGAGAGCGGCTACACCGCGCTCCTCCACGCCGTGTACGGGATTCAGGAGCGGCTCCCACTCATCCGCACTCTGATTGATCTCGGCGTCGATGTAAGTGCGGCGAGCACCTATAGGGAGACGCCGATCGGTACAGCCTATGGATTCGGGCAGTGGTGCGTCGTCGCCGAACTTCTCGCCGCCGGGGCCGATCCGGAGCCACTGGGATGGACGCCGCTCCATCATGCGATCGCGGTCGGGACTTGCGAGGATGCTGAGCGAGCAATCGAGTCCTCGACCGACCTGAACGCTCACGATGCGCACGGGCGTACTCCCGTCAATCTCGCGCTCTTTCGGGGCCGCGTCGATCTCGTCGATCTCCTCTTGGCCCACGGTGCCGATTCGTCCCGGAGAGACGACGAGGAGCCAACGAACCTATCCGCAGCAACGGCGGGCGGCCATCCTGAGGCGGTCGCGCACGTTCTCGCCTGGGGCGTCTCGGCTGAGGAACGCGATGACGCTCTGCACGTAGCGGTCGATACGGGCCACCACGCCGCCGCCGAACTCCTCCTGCAGTCAGGAAGCGATCCCGATCACGTCGGCGACCACGTTTACACGGTGCTTCAGTCGGCTCAGGATCACGAGATGGTGCGGCTCCTCGTGCGTTATGGAGCGGACCCTACATGTTTAGATCACGAGGGACGCCGCCGGCTCTTGGGCCTCTTGGACCCCGATGCTGATGTCCTCACAAGCGTCACGCGCGAGGAGTACCTGGCCTCTCGCTACCCGCGCGAAGGGGCGGCGAACCCCGAGGAGCAGGCCGATGCGTTTCGACTCGCGATGATCCGCTCGGGCGTGGGGGCTTGGCGTGCGCGAGAGACGTTCGATGATCCCGCCACGTTCTCGTGCGGAGTCAATGGTCGGGGCGAGCCGCCGGTCTGGTGCTTCGACCGCTTCGGCCAATCGACCACGATCCTCCCGGACGGTCGGATTGTTCTGATCGCGGGGGAGCACGAGGACTATTACGATCCCGACTTCTGCATCTACAACGACGTCGCGGTGTTCGATCCGGAGGGACGGATCATCCTCTACGGCTACCCCCACGCAGTCTTCCCGCCGACCGACTTCCACTCCGCGACCCTCCTAGGAGAGTGGATCTATCTCGTTGGAAGCCTCGGCTACGTCGGGGATCGGGAAGGCGCGATCCCGGTACGCCGCCTGAGCACCACCGACTTCCACATCGAGACGGTGACGACGACGGGGGTCGTACCGGGACGCCTCTACGATCACCGGGCGACACTCGTAGCGGATCAGACTCTGCGGATTTCGGGTGGAAAGCTCATCTCGTTTACAGATTCCGAGGAATCGCACGATCCGAATGCCGAGACGTACCTCCTCGATCTCCAGACACTCATTTGGACGAAGGGATGACGGGGCTCTAACGGCTGATTTCGTCCAAGCTAGGATTGAGGATCGCCCGCGCGAGGTACGGCGCGGTGCGACTCTCCTGTGATCGAGCGACCGTTGCAGGATCTCCCTTGACAACGACGCGTCCGCCCTGCTCGCCCGCGCCGGGGCCGATGTCCAGCACCCAGTCGCTGTTCGCCACGAACTGCATGTCGTGCTCCACGACGATCACGGTGTTCCCCGACTCCACGAGTCCTCCGAGTTGGACGACCAGCCTCTCCACATCGGCGGGGTGGAGTCCCGTCGTCGGCTCGTCGAGGATGTAGAGCGTGTCCCCCCGTTGCCGCCGCTGAAGTTCGGTGGCGAGCTTGATCCGTTGCGCCTCCCCACCGGAGAGCTCCGTCGCGGGCTGGCCTAGTCGGATGTAGCCGAGGCCGACTTGGCGGACGATCTCGAGCGAACGGGCGAGCGCCTCGTCCTCCGCGAAGAACTCCGCCGCGTCATCCACCGTCAGGGCGAGAACGTCGGCGATCGTCTTGTCCCGGTAGCGGACCTCTAGCGTCTCGGCGTTGTACCGGGTTCCTCCGCAAGTGGGGCAAGGCGCGTAGACGCTAGGAAGGAAGAGCAGCTCGATCATCACGAACCCTTCGCCTTGGCAATGCTCGCAACGCCCCTTGGCCACGTTGAACGAGAACCGCCCCGCGTCGTAGCGGCGGGCGCGTGCCTCCTTCGTGGCCGCGAACAGCTTGCGGATATTGTCGAACAGGCCGGTGTAAGTGGCGAGATTCGATCGCGGCGTCCGCCCGATCGGTCGCTGATCGACCGTCACCAGCCGCCGGATCTCGCCGATCCCGTCCGCGATCTTCCCTTCGGTCAGCACGACTTCCGGCGTCTCCAGATCGTCGACCCCTTCCTCCTCCGTGGGCGCGGACTGGCCCAGATGCGAGGCCACGAGCTCCACCAGCGCCTGGCTCACGAGGCTCGACTTCCCCGAACCGGAGACGCCCGTCACCGATGTGAGTACGCCGAGCGGAAACGCGACATCGAGTCCTTGGAGGTTGTTGCGCGTGATCCCTTCGAGCCTTAGCCACCCGGTGGGAACGCGGGCGACTCGGGACGACGCCTCGTTCCGATCAAAGAGGTGCGATCGCGTCAGGGACTCTTCGACCGCGCGGAGGCCTTCGGGCGGGCCGCTGTAGAGCACGCGTCCGCCCCGCTCCCCCGCCCCGGGGCCGACGTCCACGATCCAGTCCGCTCGTCGCACCACGTCGAGGTCGTGCTCTACAACGAAGAGTGAGTTGCCCGAGATGCGAAGCCGGTCGAGCGCCCGGAGAAGCGCCTCGGTATCGGCTGGATGCAGCCCCGCCGAGGGTTCGTCCAGCACGTACGCGACGCCGAAGAGGTTCGAGCGCACCTGGGTCGCCAGCCGCAACCGTTGCAACTCACCCGGCGAGAGCGTCGGGGTGCTTCGCTCGGGCGAGAGATAGCCGAGCCCGAGATCGAGCATCACCCCGATGCGCGCGAGAAGATCCTCCGCGATCCGTTGCACCACGATCGCCCGCTCCGGGTGCTCCGCGTCGGGCCGAACCGTCTCCGCGTACCCACGGAAGATCGCGGCGATGCGGTCCAGGGATGTCCTTGACATCTCGGCGATATCGAGCCCGGCGAACGTCACGGAGAGCGACTCGGGCCGGAGCCGCTTGCCGTGGCACAGCGGACATTCGGCGCTCAGCAGGTACGGAGCCACCCGCCGCTTCATGAGCGGGCTCTGCGTGTTGGCGAACGTTCCGAGCACGTGGCGTTTGGCGCTGCTGAAGGTGCCCATGTAGCTGGGTTCCTCCTTCCGCTTCAGGGACCGCTGGGTCTCCTCGGGGGTGCGAGCGGCGTATACCGGAACCGTCGGTTGCTCGTCGGTAAAGAGGATCCAGTCGCGTTGCTCCTGCGGCAAATCGCGCCACGGCACGTCCACGTCGTATCCGAGCGTCACAAGGATGTCGCGCAGGTTCTGACCGTGCCACGCGAGCGGCCATGCCGCCACCGCACGATCGCGGATCGTGAGCGTGTCGTCAGGGACCATCGACCGCTCGGTGACCTCGTAGACCCGCCCAAGGCCGTGGCACTCTGGGCAAGCTCCCTCGGGAGTGTTCGTGGAGAACGACTCGGCGTAGAGGATCCCTTGTCCCGGCGGATAGTCCCCCGCCCGCGAGTAGAGCATCCGGAGCAGGTTGGAGAGCGTCGTGACGCTCCCGACCGAGGACCGCGTGGTCGGAGAGCCCCGTTGTTGCTGGAGCGCCACGGCGGGGGGCAACCCCGTGATCTCGTCCACCTCCGGAACCGCCATCTGGTGGAACAGCCGCCGGGCGTACGGCGAGACCGACTCCAGGTAGCGGCGTTGCGCCTCCGCGTACAGCGTGCCGAACGCGAGTGACGACTTGCCCGATCCTGAGACGCCGGTGAACACCACGAGCGCGTCTCGCGGCAGATCCACGTCGACGTTCTGGAGGTTGTGGACGCGAGCACCGCGGACCCGCACACATCCGTCCGGCTTTCCGTTCTCCGACGCTCGATAGGCCACAAGCGTTCTACGTTGCGGTCGAGGAGGCCCACTCCGACCGCAGGCCTTCTACGTCTCGGTAAGTGGGTGGGCCCGCGCCACCTCGATGGATTCCACGAGATGTTCTGTCTCCTCGTTCGGAGCAACGGATTCCTCGTTCAGAGCAGGCCCACCGTCGCTCGCGAACTGCCGTAGTCTCGGCCAACTCTCCGCGGCCGAACCCGCCATCACGAACAGAAAGAAGAAGGACTTGGGCCAATGTCCCTTAAAAGCCCCAATTGTGACCAGGACATAACCTAGGCAGCCTAGTGGTCCCATGCCATCGCGGAGCCGAGCCCAACGCTCGGGGATCATCCTAGCATTGAGACCCAGGAGCGTCGCGAGAAACAGAAGGCGCAGAGGAGTTGGCTCACGCAACAGGTACGCCGCCATGACGGAGGAGATCAGGAGCCCTACGATCGCAACTATGCCGTGGGCGGCCGCTCGGCCACTGGCGACTAAAGCTCGCCACGACCGCTTTCGGACCGCGGCCCCGAGGCCATCGTTGTGGAAGCAGGCAACGACCAGAAAAACCACTCCCGCCGTTCCCGGCGCATTGGCCGTGAGACGCATCGGCATCGGCCAGGTCTTAGGAACCCAGAGGGCGGGAATCACCGTGATCAGGCACAGCGTTAGCACCGCGTCGCGCCAGGGCGCGAAGCGCGGATTCGGCCCCGCCAAGGCAAATCCCAGCGTCCACGCCGGGAGCAGGAGGGTCCACGGGCGAACGCGAAGCCACAACACCATCGCGGCGTCGATCGCGAGGAGAAGTCCCGCCAGCGCAATCGGGGCGGCCTGGTCGATCCGGAACCATCCCCGGCGGGCGGACGGACCAGGGTGACTCGGGGCTAGGATGTCGCTCCTCGGGGCGTCCGCTTCTTGGAAACCGGCTTGCGGGGCTTCTCGGCAAACTCGGCGATGAGAAGAGGCACGCGCGGAGTCGAAGCGTTCACAAGATCCCCGCGCCGGAGTGAACTCGGATTGGATCATCCCGCTCGGTTACGGTCAAGGTCCGTTCCCCTCGAATCTTCGCCCATCCTTCATGCAAGGAGACGGCGAGGATCAGACACCAGATCGCTCCCCTCGTCGCCCCGTACAGATGCTCTGCGGCCGCGATCTCCGCAGGCGTCGTCTGCGGAATGGTGCTGACCGAGTTCAGGAACGCCACCGGCACGAGAAGGACGACCGGAACGATTCGGAAGAGGTTTCCCGATCTCCCAAGGGGGACCAACATCAGGAAGACTAGTCCGAGCAGACTCCACCGCCAGGCGGGTGGGATTCCCGGATGCTGGAGTTCCCGATCGACGCTGAGGACGGTGACCAAACCCAGCGGCGGAGAGAGGATCAGCGCCGCCCAGCCTTGGACCCGCGTCGACCGGAGGAACCGGGCGACCGGCAACCCCACCCCCTCTGCGCGCGCCGTCTCGGCGGCAAGAATCGTGAGCGCTCCAAGCAAGAATGAGAGCGCCGACGAACGGAGCGCCCATCTCGGCACCAGCGCTAGCGCGCAGAGCCCCAGAAGCAACGCAAACGTCCCCGTCCGCAGGGCCCGCAAACGTGGCCATGCGAGCACCAGACTCACCAGAACCGGCACCGTCAGCGCCGCTAGCGGACGGACCGACACGGCGGTGAGGGCGAGGAAGAGAACCGTCGCCGCCGCCCAGGCGTTCGTGCGGAACGAGAGGAACGTCCCCTTCTCACGCTCCATGCTGACGTTCGGCTCCATCGCCGCTTATCTTAGCGCCGCCGTCCTAGCGGATGCGCACGAGCTTGATCCAATCGAGGGCGAACATGTTGCGGGGTTCGGATCTCGAGTTCGGGGGGCGCACGGCGACGGCAAGCGTGGGATGCCCTCCGCGCAGAGCGACGGTCCCGAGAGTCAACCGCTTCCACCCGAGTTCGGGGCTGTAGAAGTCGCGCGTCCCGAGCGAGACCCCGTCGAGACTCATTTCATGGCGGCCGTAATCCTTCGCAGTGCAGACCCGCGCTTCGATCCGGTAGCGCCCCGCCGGGACCTCGGGCAGCCGCAGCGTCAGGCGATCGTTCGGGGCCGCATCGCGCCACCAGAGCTGGGCATCGGCCAGATCCGCGAAGCCGGACTGCACCTCGGTAGTGCCCCCCGTGCGCTCCGCGATCTCCAGCGCCTCGCCCTGGAACGCGCCGGGCTCTGGCCCCGGCGGGGTGCCGTCCGGAACGACGAGGTCGGCGGCCTTCAGGGGCGTTGCGACGGTGCCTCCAGGGGCGGCGTACCAGAACGCGGTGGTGGCGAAGCGGCTCTCGACATTCGCCCAGTGCCACTGCTCCAAGTCGAAGTCGAGCGACTTTGTGTAAGGAATCGGATCGAGAACGTGCCAGCGGACGTTCGCGATCTGGCCGCTGTTGCCATCGGGATCAGCGCGGGGCTGGGCGTGGTAAGGCCAGGAGAACGGGACGTTCGAGCTCCAGGCGTAGCCGAAGTAGTCCTCGGTCCCCGTCCCGAAGATCGAGGGGAACGCCTCGCCGTCCACCCGCACCTTCTCATCCCCCTCGCCCCACCACGCGCGGCTCGGGTTGGCGACGTGGAGGACGGTGCCAACGTAGTGCCCCCTTCCCCGTAGGTGGGCGACCGGCATATCGCGGAACGGGCGACTCCCGCCGGGATGGCGGCGGAACTGGGCGTGGAGAAGGAGCGCCTCTGGTCCTAGATCCCGAGGATCGTGAGCCGTGCGGAAGCGGACCTCCACGGGCGAGCCCCCAACGTTTCGGATTCGCACCCTCGCCTTCTTCCGAAAAGGCATAGTCAATCGAAGCGTCATGGTTCCATCCTCCTGAATCCCACTGACACTGGTGCGGTAAGCGCGCGCGTCGGGAGGAGCTCCAAAGAGGTCGGCGACGGGAGCGGAGATGCAGGGTTCCCCATCGAAGTCTGCCTCCAGGACAAGCTGACGCAGAACTTCGGCACGCCCGCGTGCTCCGGGCACCCCCGGTGAATGAAGCTCCTGAGAGGGCGAGACGTTCAAGTACAGGGCGTAGAGACTGCCTCCTGCATCGATCGAGAGCACTCTGGATGTGGCTCCCGGTCGAATCGAGACGGTTCGATCCGTGACGTTCATAGGAACTTCCGAAAAGGTGTCAGGGCCGATCTCGTAGATCGGGACGCGAATGCTATCAGCGCGCGCAGTGAAGGTGAGCGGGAGATCGCCTCGCTCGCAGCTGCGAACTCTCGTTTCCAACGCGTAGGTGCGATGGCCCAGGAGGTAGTACATCGACTTCGGGTCGCCATCGCTCGCGTCCACGGTGACCCGGAGCGATTTGGCGTACGAGATCGGGAAGTAGAGGTTACATCCGCGAGATGCGACGTACGCGGACCCATCCCTCACTCCAAGCCAGCGTCCGGCGGCGATCTCCTTCCCCGTCGTGGTCAGGCGCGGCGTCGTCTCGCCGTCGAAGTAATAGCGCCAGGTGCCGACGGGATTGGCGCTCCACTGGTGAACGAGCGCACCTGGTCCTTTCAGATCGGCCAAGACCCATTCGCGGCGACCCTCGTTCGTCTCCTCGCGCACGTAGTGGCCCCAATCCTCGTTGGCGAACCAGTCGGGGGTGCCGGGCCGACGACTCTTCCGATCGTAAGAGGAGCTCTGCCCCGCCCGGAAGCGTTGCACTGAGGCGAGGTTCGCCACGGTGCTCTCGGCCAGGATCGAGGCGGGCGTCACCTCGGGGGCGGGAGGCGGAAGGAGCATAGGGCGGAGTCTATCCGCCCTATGTACCTAGACGGAGCCTTCGACGACCCGCGCCATCGCGGCGAGGGTCGCGTCGCTCACATGGTGCTCGATCCCCTCGGCGTCCGCCTCGGCGTGCTCGGGATCGACGCCGATACCGAGAAGGAACTGGAGCACGATCCGGTGCCGCTCGCGCGAGCGCGCGGCGAGTGCGGTCCCCGCCTCGGTCAGGAAGATCGCCCGGTACCGTTCGCCGTGGACCAGACCGTCCTGGCGGAGGCGGGCGATGCGCTTGCTGACGGTGACGTGGCTGACATCGAGCCGCTCGGCAAGATCGGTCGTACGCGCCTCCCCTTTCTCAGCGAGGAGCGCGGCGATCAGCTCGACGTAATCCTCGTCGAGTTCGCGGCTATGGTCCTCGCGCGTACGCCGAAAGCGGTTGGGACCCATCGCGCGAGTAGTGTAGCCCCGCAGGCGCCGGGCGGTGCCAGACGAGGCCCGCCCGGACGAGCGAGCGTCCCTGTCGCAGTTCAGCGGGGTTGAACGCCGGGAGGAGCGGTGGTGGGCTGGGTTGAGGAGGGTGCGGCTCCCTCCGTCACCTTGTAACCCTGGGCGCGCATCTTGTCCTGTTGAGCCGGAGGAAGCTTGTCGAAGATGTACTTGGGGATGGTCATGCTGGAGGGCGGAGCGGCGAACTCTTGGGGTCCGGCGACCCCTCGGAACAGAACGACCGCAGCGACGATGGCCGCAAGGGCCACGGCACCGAGGATGAGGGGCATGGGAAGAGCTTTTTTCATACGCGTAAGCCTCTCCCCAAGGGGAGAGGCGGAGAGAGCCGGCAGGTCCTTACGGGGCCTCTTCCTTTATTGGGGAAGAGCGCAGTCCGAGGCGGCGGGGCGGAACGGATCCGCGTCGAGGCAAACACCCTTGAGGGTGTTATCGACAGCGCTGCCGGTGTTCTTGCGTCGCTCGTAACCCGGGAAGATGTAGCCCTTAGCGTAGGTCTTCACGTGACCGTCCACAAAGGTGTAGACGGCGCGATTGGCGTTCGCAAAGTCGACTCCGCTGGCGTACCGCCGTTGCGCGTTCGTCTCGGTGCCGTAAGCCGCCGGATCGTCGTTCGAGAGGGTATTCGGCGAGTGGGCATCCCACACGTGACCCTCCCAGCTCCAAAAACCAGGCCAAGAGCCAGCGGTCAGAATCGCCGCGTCTCGCTGTTCCGTCAGCAGGATCGTATCGCCCGGACGAGCGACGCTCGTGGCGCTCGTTCCGGTCCAGCCGTAATCCTGACCGTCCCAGGTATTGAACCCGGCCCATCCGCGAACGACGTTTCCGGCCACGCGGAACGAACGCTTAGCTTCACCGAAGGGTAGCCACAGGCCCTTAGGAATCCGGTCGAAGTCGGACTCGAAGATCTGGACGTTCTTCAGGTAGGGGTACATCACGGTGTCCCAGCCGAGGCATCCATAGGTGCCGTTGCAGGCGCCGGACGCCCAAGAGGCTCCGTTCCCGTTCATCGTTCCGCGCATCTGGAACGTATCGTCGTTGTCGCCCTGGTAGAGCGCGAAGCCCGTCGCAAGCTGCTTCTGATTAGAGACGGTCTTCGTGACCTTCGCGGCAGCCTTCGCCTGGGCGAACACCGGGAAGAGGATGGCGGCGAGGATCGCGATGATGGCGATGACGACGAGGAGTTCGATGAGCGTGAACGCTCGCTTAGTATTCATTGGTTTTAGGCCTTCGTTGGTCTGAGGGTCGAATGTCGAACGACGAGTTCGGGGGTGAAAAGACGGTGCTCCTCCTCGGCCGAGCCCTCGACGAGCCGCACGAGCGACTCGGCGGCCTCGAACGCGATCCGGGCGGTGGGCTGGGCGACGGTGGTGAGACCGGGAAGGGCGAGCTGGGCGAAGACGGAGTCGTCGAAGCCGACGATCGAGAGATCCTCGGGGACGCGCAGCCCTCGGGCGTTGGCGACGGCGACGAGCGTATGGGCCACTTCGTCGTTCGCGCACACCACGGCGGTCGGGCGGTCGTCGCCCTCCAACAGGGCGATCGCCGCACCGCGACCGGTCCGGGCTTCAAACCCGGCCTCGATCACGTCGCGCGCATCGATCGGCAGGTCGCGCGCGGCCATCGCGCGGAAGAAGCCCTCGCGGCGCTCGATCCCGTCGCGCATCGTCTCAGGCCCCGCGAGGTGCGCGATCCGGCGATGCCCGAGATCGGCAAGGTGACCGACGGCGATATCAATCCCCGCCAGATTGTCGACCTTGAAGGTGAGCGAGCCCTCACGCTCGTCGCCGTCGATAACGACGTGGGGAAACTCGATGTCGCGAAGATAGGCCGGGCCGGGCGAGCCGATCGTCGGCGCGAGGAAGATCACCCCGTCGGAGCGGCCATCGGCGAGTCCACGCGCCCCTTCCTCGGTATCGAACGAGGAGTGCTGGGTGTAGATCAAGACGTCGTGCCCCGCCGCCTCAGAGGCCTCGATAATCCCGTTGACGCCCGCGACGAAGTACGGTCCGATCGCCACGTTCGGCGCGACGAGGGTGGGAACGATCCCGAGCACGTGGCTCCGACGCCCCTGGAGGGCCCGGGCGAGTCGATTCGGACGGTAGCGGAGTTCGGCGGCGACCTCAAGGACGCGGCGGCGGGTGCGCTCAGGTACCTGACGAGGACCGCCGTTGAGCGCGTAGCTCACCGTGCTCACGGAGACGTTCAGCCTCTGCGCAATATCCTTGATCGTCGACGCCATTGCCGGGTTGCGAAACGTTTCGCGGAACGTTTCGCAAGAGACTATATCACAAGATCCGTGCCACCACGACGAACGGGGCGACTTTATTCCGCGAAGCCCCGGGCTTCATCGGTCATCGCCGATCTCTTTTGGGGGTCGGAGTTTGAAGAGACTCCGGCGCAAGGGGCTACCGCGCCGTGTCCCAGGCGCGGAGAAGCTCTCCTGCCGTCCGTCCTGTGGGCGGCAGAAGCTCCAGGACCGGAACTCCTTCCCACCGCGCGCGGTCGAGTCCGCCTTCGCGCGCCTCGAAGCGGTCACGTCCGGCGGGGAGCGTCGAACCTGAGACGATGAGGGTGCCTTCTAGAACGCCCTGCGCCGCCGAGAGCAGGTAGCGTCCCGCTGCCGCTTCCTCACCGTCCGCGAGGCCCGTGATCTCCAACTCGGGAAGCGCGAACTTCTGGAGCCCGAGCGTGTGCGCGGCCCCCGGGACCAGTTGCGCCGCGACATGCGCCTCCACGCTCACCGGGCGTTCTCCCGCCGCAAGGCGCAGGGTCTGCAGGTCGGCCGGGAGCAGGTAGCGGTGCGCGATCGGATCGGCGACGACGCCCTCGGTCGTCTCTCCCAGGCGGATCGCCACGTCGAGCAGAAAGTCCAGCGCGGGATAGACGTCGGGGTCGTGACTCTCAAACGTGAGCTGCGCCAGCCACCACGTTCCCCGAACGCGCCCGACGATCTCGGGCGAGAGCCGCGCGCCGAGTCCCGAGCGGACGAGCACCTCGGGGTCGAAACCCGCCTCGTCCACCGGAAGGACGCGCAGGCGCAGCACGGTCTTCTGATCCTTCGTCGCCAGCGCGTACTCGCCCCGCGCCATCGGCTCCGCGAGGCGGCTCTTGTCGTTCTCCCCGCGCAGGGGCACGCCGAATCCCTCGACCGCTCCATCCTCCGGCTTAGGCGCGATCACGGCGGTGATCGGCGGGAGCGTCGCACGACCCGCGAGCACCGACAGGTACGCGCCCGCCGCGATCCCGAACCCCGGCCCCTTCGGGCGGGCGAACTTGAACGGGTTCCGCATCGATCCGAGGGTACCGCTCCCTTCCTGCCGGAAAGATGGCGCACCACGACAGATGGAGGTCCATCTTCTTGCGACGAAGCGCACCCGGTACGCTCAATCCGACCGTGGAGATCCCCCCGCACGCGACCCGTGAGACGATCCGCGTCCGCTACGGCGAGACGGACCAGATGGGGCACGCCTACTACGCGAACTACCTCTACTGGTTTGAGCAGGCGCGCGGCGCGTACTGCCGCGATCGGGGCTTCACCTACAAGTCGCTGGAGGCCGAGGGGTACATGCTCCCCGTCGTCGAGGCGCACGCGCGCTACCGAAGCGAGGTGAAGTACGACGAACAGATCGAGGTCGCGGTCTGGATCTCCGAGATCAAGCGCGCGGCGATCCGATTCGAGTACGCGATCGTTAATTTGGAGAGCGGCGCGCTCGCGACCGAGGGCTACACCTGGCACGTGCTGATGGGGCCTGAGCGGCGCGCGGTGACGATCCCGCCCGCGATCCGCGAACTGTTGGAACGACAACCGGCGTAGGTGTAGAGGCATGATCGCGTGTCCGGCGGAGACGGAGAGCCTGAGCGCGGTCCTCTCGCGCCTGGATGAGATCGCCCCGGGCGTCCCGCTCCTCGCCCTCGGGCAGACCGTATTCTGGGACGAACCAATGAAGGCGCTCGTCGCGCAGGCCGCTCCCGATCGCCGTTTCATCGCCGGGGTCCACGACACCGACTTCTTCGCCAAGCTTCCTTCGGGCTCGCGCGGGCGGGGCGCGTTCCGCACCGTGCCGCACAACGACACGACGACGCGCGGTCTGTGGAGCGCCGCCGCCGAGTTCTCCACGCTCTTCGGCTCGGAGACCGTCGTCACGCGCGATATGCTCCAGGCGGCAGGCGTGCCGGTGGGCCGAATGGAGGCGCGTGAGCCGGGGTTTCTCGATCGGGCGACCGAGGCGTGGGGCTGGCGTGGCATCGTTTCACTCGATGAGAGCCCGCCTCTGACGAGCGAGGTTCCCGCGATCTCGCTTCTTCCCGAACTCCTGGCCACGCTCGGCTGGGCGATGGACGGCGCGCTCGCCGTCGCTCCCGGCGCGGATCACGCGGCCTCCGAGCTGCGCGCGCGGGTTGCTGAGGCGTGCGCGACCGGATCGCTTGCCGACGCCTACGAGCGGCTTGCCCCCCAGATGTACGGCTTCGCCGCCGGAGCGTCGGTCCCAGTCGAGACCGACCGCACCTCGCACCTCCTGCGCTTCAATCGCGAGACGTGCGGACGTCCCCGCTTCTCTCTCGCGCGGCTCTTCATCGAGAGCTCGACCCGCCCCACCGCCCGCGCGAGCTACGACGAGGCCTTGCGGGAAAAGGGATCCGGCACGGGCCAGTACGAGCTCGCACGGTTCGGCACCGGTGCAATCCCGTTCGATCTGGTGGTGCCGGGACATGGGCGCGGCGTGGTGCGGCTGGGGACGCGTGGCGCGGTGATCGGAACCCGGACGCCGCTCTTCCTCTCGTTCAAGCGCCCCGTCGAGTCGCTGGAGGAATTCGCCGCTGCCGTCGAGGCGAAGTTCGGCCCCGAGTGCGCGCTCATCGGCAAGGCGGTGACACTTGTGGGCATGCTCGCCGCCGAGCACGTCTTCGTCTTCCACGAGGGCGCGAGCGGCTACGTCGGTCGGTCGGCCAAGCTGCACGCGCTCCTGTGCCAGCGGCTTCACTGGTGCCAGCACCTGAACCCGATCCTGCGCGTGCGCTATCAGCTGTGGGACGCGCTCGCCGCCGTCGATCGTGATCTGAACCTTCCCGAGCCGTTGCGCGAGTCATTCGGAGCGGCGGAGATCACCGCCCACGACCTCTCCGCGCGGATGGAAGGCGTCGATCATGAGGCGCGTGATCTGCGCGCGCGGCTTGGATCGATCCGGCGTCCGGTCGATCTGCTCGCTCTTCTCGCCGAGCGCGATACCGAGTGGCGGATGCGGGGCGAGCGCTACCGCGAGCTTCAGGGGGCGATGGAGGGGTTTCAGCGCCGGACAGGCGAGGGTCGCCTTGAGCGGCAGCGGCTCTACGCTCGGCGGCAAAGCCTCAAGGCGCGCCGCGTCGCGACCGAGCGCGCGATGGGCGTGCAGTTCCGCACGGAGATCTTCGAGGCCGATCCCGGCCTCGCCGCGCTCGCCCGCCGGCGCGAACTGACCGAGCGCCGCGCCCGCGTCCTGCAGAAGATCGAGGAGAACGCGCGCGCCTTGCGCGAGCTGCTCCGGGTTCAGGGCGAGGCCGCGCGCGATCCCGAGATCCGGGCGGTCGTCGCCGAGCGGCGCGAGATCGAGGCCGCCGCCGAGGTCGAGCGGACGCGCCTCGTCCGCGAGGCCGTGCTGGCCAGCGACGGACTGGAGCACGCCGCGCTCCGCCCGAGCGCGTGGTGGCTTCCGCTCGTCTCCCCCGACGGAGCGTGGTTCCGCGAGACGGCGCGCACCGCCGCTGCCTACCTGGAACCGCTCCGCCCCGTAGCCTGATCTACCGCGTTCGGATGCGGAGTCCGACGAGCGCGAGCGTGGAGCAGAGCAGGCCGTAGCCGCCGCCGATTCCGGCGAGCGTGCCGAGGACCACCCCCGTCGGAAACGCGGGCAGTCCCGAGAACGCCCCGAAGCCGCGCACGAAGCCGTCGAGCACGATGTGCGCGCTCTGGAGAAGCACCCCCGCGAGCACGCCGCCCAAGGCCCCCTGGACGATCCCCTCGATCAGGAACGGGGAGAACACCGTCGCCGGTGAGGCGCCGACAAGCTGCATCACGCGCACCTCCAGCCGCCGCGAGAGCATGGCGAGGCGGATCGCGTTGAAGATGAGTACTCCCGAGACGAGCGCGAGCAGTGCCCCGACGGTCGAGCCGGTCCACCGGAGGACGCGGAGCAGATCGTCGGCGACGCGCGCCTCGTCCTTGAAGTAGGTCACGCCGCCGGGATCCATAAGCGGCAGTTCGGAGATCCGGCGCGCGATCGCGTCGCCGCGCGAGAGGTCGACGATCGTCACGCGGAAGCCCTCGGGGAACGGGTTCTCGATGTCCCGCGCGAGCGCGGGCTTCTCCGCGGCGAACCGCTTCCACGCCGCCTCGCGCGGAATCCAGGTCGCCCCTGCCACCCCCGGGATCGCGCGGATCTGGATCGCCGCACGCCCCACGTCGGCCCGTCGAGCCCCATCCTTCAGATAGGCGCGCATCTCGAACCGTCCGGGGAGCGTCCGGGCGTAGCCCGCGACGGCGAGGTACGCGAGCCCCAGCCCACCGAGCACGAAGAGCGAGAGCGCGACCGTGCTCACCGCCGCGAACGTCATCCCCAGGTTGCGCCGAAGCGCGGTGAGCGCCTCGCCCAGGATGAAGAGGACGCGATCAATCAAGTCCGCCCCCGGCGGGCGTGTCCTCAACGATCCGCCCGCCCTCCAGCCGGATCACGCGCTGGCCCAGACGACCGACGACGAGCATGTCGTGGCTCGCCACGAGAACGGTCGTCCCCCGCGCGTTCAGCTCACGAAGCAGCGCGACGATCTCCCACGAGCGCTCGGGGTCGAGGTTGCCGGTCGGCTCGTCCGCGATCAGGAGCGGCGGATCGTTCACGAGCGCGCGCCCGATCGCCACACGCTGCTGCTCACCGCCCGAGAGCTGGTGCGGATAGGCGTCGGCGCGGTGCCCCACGCCGACGCTCGCCAGGATCTCGGGCACCCGTCGCCGCAGGGTGCGCCGCCGGTGTCCCGCCGCGCGCATGGCGTAGCCGACGTTCTCCCACACGTTCTTGCGCGGGAGCAGGGCGAAGTCCTGCGGCACGATCCCCATGCGCCGCCGATGCGCGCCCAGCCGGTACCACGGCAACCGCCCGATCTCGCGCCCCTCGTAGGTCACGCTCCCCTCGGTGGCGCGGCCTTCCCCGGTCAGGAGCGAGAGCAGGGTGCTCTTCCCCGCTCCGGTTCCGCCGATGAGGAAGACGAACTCGCCCTTCCGCACGGTGAGGTCGATCCCCCGCAGGGCATGGACGCGCTTTCCGTGCCGCACCTCGACGCCCCGAAAGGCGATGAGAGCGTCCTCCCCTTCCTGCGCGGCCACCTCCGCAAAGTTACCCGCCTCCAAGACTCGTGGCGTAAGATGGAAAAGTGAGGATCGTGCTGTTACCGATTGCCGTGTACACAGCGCGGCTTACTATGACGATGCTGAGCATTGCCGCATGGGACTGGGCGATCGGCGTCGATGCCAGGCTGGATATTCCGCTTTGGATCTACGGAATCTATTTCGCGTTTTCGCTAGTCTTCGGCTACTCAGACTTTCGCGTCCGCCGCATGAATGGAGAGAGGGCGATCATAGATCTGGGGGCTTTGATCCGCACTCGTAGCTTCTGGACACAATCCACGATCGTAGCTTTGGTGGTCTTGCTTGCGACTCTCATGATTCACAACTCGAACCCACTGAGCCTGCGCTTCATCATCGGCTTTGCTTTCTGGACCGTTCTACTGACAGTTGCAAATCAGAGCCACCGAGGGCGCGACCACATGAAGGCCAACCCTTACATCTCCTTCCCACGCCGAGGAGCCAACAAAGGACATTAAGAGGCCCGAAGAGCACCTTTAGGCGGTTCGCATCGTGGCTTTCGCGTCGAGCTGGCCTTAAGGCGATCCGAGCACCCCACTTCGGGGAACGATCTTCAAGGAGAATCCTCGCTCCAACATGTGGCGTAAGATGGGAAGGTGAGGATCGAGCTGAGCCCGGCAGGCGTGTACGCGACGCGCATTCTCGGCCTCATCGCCGCTCAGATCGCCTTTGCGGGGGGCGTCCTCCAACTCTCCCTGATCGGAGTCGGTCTCGCGCTGGGCGTGATGCTCTACTGGGGCGACTTCAAGATCCGGTGTGAGACGCGTGAGGGCGCCATACTGGAGCCCCTCGCCTGTCTCGCCTCCAAGGAGTTCTGGCATCAGCTCGCGTGGACGGCGCTTCTCTACATGGTCATCATCCTGGGACTGGGGCGACTAATCGGGATGAAGTCGTCGCCCGGTCCGGTCGAGTGGATCGCCCTTCTCACGCTGATAAACCTCGCGAGCAAGAACGTTCGCGGCTACGGCTTTCGCAAGATCCGACGGATCTAGAGTCCCATCCGCACGCGGTGGAGGAACTGGCGCGCGAGTTCGGTGCGGCCGCCAACGTCGATCCGCGAGATGTCGTCGAGCGCGACGATGATCGTGCCGTCCTCGTGCCCGTCGCGGCGAAGCTCGCGGAGCTCGACGAACTCGCGGCCGAAGTCGGTGATGAAGCCCATGATCGCGGTGCGGTCACGGTCGACCATCGAGACGACGAGGTTGTTCTCCTGCGCGAACTTCAGCGAGGCCTCGAAGTCGAGCTCGCCGTACCCCTCGGGGCTCGGCGCGGGCGAGCGGGCGATCGTGTCGCGCGCCTCGTGGAGGAGGCGGAGCGCAGCGAGGTACTCGCTCCCGGTGACCAGCCGCACGATCTCGTCGATGCGACCGATCTGACGCCCGTCGAACTGGCCGTATGAGTCGACCGACTGGATGCAGTAGCTCGTGTGGCTTACGCTCTCGACCACGCCCACGTTGAAACGATCGACGTCGTCGGGATCCGAGTAGATCTCGACCATCTCGCCGCTTCCCTGACATCGGCGCAGGGTGTCGCGGAGCTTGCCGTCCATCTCGGACATCATAGATGACAGTCTACGCCCCGGAAGGGACGAGAGTCCCGCCGGTCGGACGGGACCCAAACGACCCGAGCGGTCAGACCTGCGCGAGACCGCCGTCGACGAACAGGTCGATCCCCGCGACGAATTTCGCATCGTCCGAGGCGAGGTACGCGACCGCCGCCGCGATGTCCTCGGGCTGGCCGATGCGACCGAGCGGCACCGCCTGCGCCATCTGATCCCGGAACTCCTCGCGCGCCTCCGCCGTCGGCGCGATCCCGTCCATCCCGGGTGTGCCGATGGGGCCAGGACTCACCACGTTCACGCGGATCCCGCGATCTTTGAGGTCCGTCGTCCAGGTCCGGGCGAACGAGCGCACGGCGGCCTTCGTCGCGCTGTAGACGCTGAAGCGGGGGAAGCCCTTGACGCCCACGATCGAGGCGTTGAGAATGACCGCTCCGCCATCCGGGATCAGAGGAAGCGCCTTCTGGACCGTGAAGAACAGCCCCTTGACGTTGATCCCGAACTCCTTGTCGAACTGCGCCTCGGTGACCTCTCCGATAGCGGCGTTGGTAGCCCCTCCGGCGTTGGCGAAGAGGATGTCGACGCGCCCCTTCTCCTCCCCGATCTGGGCGTAGAGCCGATCCAGGTCGCCGAGATCGGAGACGTCGCCCCGCACCCCAGTCACCGACGATCCGATCGTCGCGATCGCCGCGTCGAGCTCGGCTTGGCGCCGTCCGGTGATGTAGACGTGCGCGCCCTCCTCGACCAATCTCTGCGCCGTCGCCAGCCCGATCCCCGTGGATCCGCCCGTGACGACCGCCACTTTGCCCTCTAATCTCTTGCTCATCTCGTGTTCCGCTCGGTTTTGTACCGATTGGTATAGATGACGCGGGAACCTTTCGGGCCGTTCCGCATTTTATACTTTTAGGTATGAAAATTTCGGGAGAGCCAGCGCCGGTCGGGCGACCCCGGGGATTCGACATTGACGAAGCCCTGGAGAGCGCGATGCGCGTCTTCTGGCGGCGCGGGTACGAGGGCACCTCGCTCTCCGACCTGACCGAGGCGATGGGAATCAACCGCCCGAGCCTGTACGCCGCGTTCGGCAATAAGGAGGAGCTGTTCCGTAAGGTTCTCGATCGCTACCAGGCGTTCGCCTGCGACCTGCAAAACCCCGCCTTCGAGGCTCCGACCGCCCGCGAGGCGGTCGTCGCGATCCTCCAGTCGTCGGCGACGGCTCTCACCGACCCGCGCAACCCTGGTTGTCTCGCCGTGGTCGGCGCGCTCGCCGGGGGGGACGAATCCGAAGGCGTGCGTCAGCAACTCTGCGCCACAAGATCGGGGCGAGAGGAGTTGATCCGCGCCCGGATCGAGCGCGGCATGACCGAGGGGGACGTCCCCCCGGGGACCGACGCCACCGCACTCGCCCGGTATATCGCGACCGTGATCAACGGGATGTCGGTGATGGCGCGCGGCGGCTCGACCGCCGTCGAGCTTCACGAGGTCGCCGTAATGGCACTTCGCGCTTGGCCCGAGTGATCGTCGCCCGTTCTCCTGCCGTTGCGGCGAGCAGGAGCGTCGATCAGCCCTCGCTCGCCTCGTACTGCCCCTTAAGCGCGGCGACGACCGCCGGATCGGCGAGCGTCGTGGTGTCGCCCAGCGCGCGGCCCTCGGCCACGTCGCGGAGGAGACGGCGCATGATCTTGCCGCTTCGGGTCTTCGGCAGGTCGGCGGTGAGATAGACGTCGTCGGGCCGCGTAATCGGGCCGAGCTTGGCGGCGACGTGCCGCTTCAGCTCCTCGGGCTCCACGCTCGCCCCCGCGCGCAGGATCACGAACGCGGCGATCGCCTGCCCCTTGATCTCGTGCGCCTTGCCGATGACCGCCGCCTCGGCGACGGCCGGGTGCGAGACGAGCGCGGACTCGACCTCGGCGGTGGAGACGTTGTGCCCCGCGACGAGCATGATGTCGTCGATCCGGCCGAGAAGCCAGAGGTAGCCGTCCTCGTCCACCTTCGCCCCGTCTCCCGCGAAGTAGCGGTCCTCGAACTTGCCCCAGTACACGTCGGCGAATCGCTTCGGATCGTTCCAGATCCCGCGCGTCATGCTGGGCCAGGGCCGGGCGATCACGAGGGCGCCTTCCTTCGGTTCGCCCGTGCCGGGACCGTTCAGCGCGGTCTCCGAGCCGTCTTCGGCCCGGACGCGGATCTCGATCCCGGGGAGCGGGAAGGTCGCCGAACCCGGCTTCGTCGCGGTGAGCCCCGGAAGCGGCGCGATCATGATCGCGCCGGTCTCGGTCTGCCACCAGGTGTCCACCACGGGGCACCGATCGCCGCCGATATGCTTCGAGTACCAGCGCCACGCCTCGGGATTGATCGGCTCGCCGACCGAACCGAGCAGGCGGAGCGACGAGAGGTCGTGCCGCGCGGGGTATTCGTCGCCCCACTTCATGAAGCTTCGGATTGCGGTGGGGGCGGTGTAGAGGATCGTTGCCTTGTGCCGCGCGATGATGGACCAGAAGCGATCCTTATCCGGGAAGTCTGGCGCGCCCTCATACAGCAGCACGGTCGCGCCGTTCGCCATCGGGCCGTAGACGATGTACGAGTGTCCCGTGATCCACCCGCAATCGGCGGTGCAGAAGTGCAGGTCGGTTGCGGGCTTCAGGTCGAAGACGAGGTGCGAGGTCGCCATAACCCCGGTGAGATAGCCGCCGGTGGTGTGGACGATCCCCTTGGGCTTACCCGTGCTGCCGCTTGTGTGAAGGATGAAGAGGAGGTCCTCCGAGTCCATTGGCACGCAGGGGCACGACGAGCTCTCCTTCCCCACGATGTCGGACCACGCGACGTACTGCGTGCCGTCGCTGGCGGGAAGATCGAGGCTTCCCTTCGCGCCGATCCGCTCTAGCACGAGCACGCGGTGAACGGTCGGGATGCCGAGCGCGACGGCCTCCTTGGTGATCTCGAGCAGAGGCACAACCTTGCCGCGTCGGTATCCGCCATCGGCGGTGACGATAAGCTTGGCTCCGGCGTCGTTCGCGCGATCCGCGAGCGACTCGGCCGAGAAGCCTCCGAACACCACGACGTGCGCTGCCCCGATCCGGGCGCACGCGAGCATCGTCATCGGAAGCTCGGGCACCATCGGCAGATAGATCGCGACCCGGTCGCCCTTGGTGACGCCCAAGGCCAGCAGTCCGTTGGCGATCCGTTCGACTTCGCGCTGGACCTCCTTATAGGTAAGCGTGCGCGTCTCGGGCTCCCCGTTCTCATCGACCGGTTCCCCTTCCCAGACGATCGCGCGGCGGGTCGGGTGCGCCTCGGCGTGACGATCGACGCAGTTGTAGCACGCGTTCAGCGTTCCGCCGAGGAACCACTTGGCCCCTCCACTCTCCGCAGCGGTCGGGGTTGTGAACTCGCTGACCTTGCTGAACGGGTGGAACCACGTCAGCTTCCGGGCCCAGTCGGCCCAATACCGCTCGGGGTCGCGCGCGGCCTCGGCGTAGATCGCCGGAGTGTTCGCGTTGGCCTGGGCGGCGAAGGCGGGGGCGGGCGCGAAGGTCTCGTCGGGCATCGTCGTCCCGGGGAGTCTATCCCGCGCTCCATCCCGGCGTCGATCACGCCCGTCTCCTAGCTTAGGAGGCACCGAAGATCAGGATCGCCGCCATGAAGACCAGCCTCTCTCCGAAGATCAGCAGGACCACGGCGACGGTGATCGCAACCGCGAGAGCAATCGCTCGTCGGCTCGAGTTCCACGAGGCGTCTCTTCCGGGCCACAGGAGGCGCGCCGTCAGCACACCGGAGCCAAGCGAGATCGCCAAGCCCCAGAGCAAGGGTGCGGCGCAACCTGCCACCAACAGCACAAGACCGGAGACCAACCCGAGGAACCTCCACAAGTCCCGAACCCAGAGCCGCTGCTCCTCATGTTGGCCTGGGGTCATCCGCACCTCGCGTCGGTCAAGTCCCTCTACCAAGCCGCGTTAGGCGGCGCAGCGGGGGCTTTGCGCCTTCCGAGGATCCAACGACGCGCCGGAACCTCATAGAATCGGTAGAAGCCTGCGCTCAAGGCTACGATCAGCGTCACGTGGAGAAGGAATAACCACGGCTCGCTTGGGAGCCGGAGTCCCCAGTGCAAAGAGGCGAATTGCAGGTACTCCGGCGGGATCGTCTGGATCAGGTAGATCCCGTACGAGATCTCTCCTAGGAAGACTAGAGCCGCGAGCAAGCGGCTCGGCCGGAACGGACGCGCGAGATCACGCGCCGCGAGCGTCAGGATGAGTCCCGCGTACGCCAATCGGAAGAGGAGATAGACCGGCGACTCCGAAGTGAGCGCATTCGACGCGAACGACTGGAGAACGACGGTCGCCGCGATCGCGGGGATCACGAATCCGGCGACGCGCTCAATATGCCCGCGAAGATCGAGGAAGATCCGCCCGAGCAGACACCCCGCCACGAAGTCCGGAACACGCGCGGGAGGAAACTCTTGAAGCCACTGATCCAGGATCTTCCAGGCCGGAGCCTCACGCCCGAGCGCGAGAAGAGGCCCCGCATGAACTCCCCAAGCAATCAAGAGCGCCACGAAGAATGCGATCACGCTCACACGCGCCGAGAGGCGGCTCGTCAGCAGGAACACGAGCGGGAAGGAGAGATAGAAGAGCGCTTCGCAGGAGAGCGTCCAGCCTTGGAGCAACCATCCCGACTTGATCGACCGCAAAGGCGTCCAAGCGTCAGTCATGGTGAACTTCTGCACCACGAACAACGGCATCGCCTCGGGCACCGGTTTTCCGACGGCCAACGCCCCCTTATACGTGAGATAGGCGATCGGGACGGTGATGAGAACCGCGAGGAGGTACAGCGGATACACCCGGGCGAAGCGCGCCAGATAGAAGGCCCGTAATCCCTCACCCCGGAGAGGCCGTCCCGCGTAGACGACGGTCAGGATAAAGCCGCTGAGGAGAAAGAAGAAGAGAACGCCTTCTCCGCCGCGGCAGAAGAAGTTACGGACCGGTGCCGGCGCCGGATTGAAGAGTCCTCCGCCGAAGTGACTCGCGACGACCATGAAGGCGGCGAGGAAGCGCACGATCGTTAGCGACGGAAGCTTCATTCAGCGTGAGGGAACGGGGGGCAAAAAGCGTGCCAGATAAACGAACAAAGCCCGACAGGAGACCTGTCGGGCTTTAAAGCGGGTTCGGAAAGATAGCCATAGACCTAGAGATGTCTTTCCAGCACAGTGGGATCCGAAGCTTGGAATTCACGTGACTTGAAGTCGCGGC
>JADMIO010799946.1_pt1 | contig 57704 bp, 51 predicted proteins | sample 8958161 | NCBI WGS metagenome assembly JADMIO01 (sample SAMN16585339, study PRJNA669376) | soil metagenome | isolation source: Crop rotation soil | place: USA: Cullars Rotation, Alabama | collected 2011 | reverse complement strand
GCGACTTCAAGTCACGTGAATTCCAAGCTTCGGATCCCACTGTGCTGGAAAGACTTCACCATCAACTACAAATGCACGAATGTCTGCACCTTTTGATTCTTTGATATACTCCTGCACCATGATGCGGGCGTGAAGACCGTGAAAAGCTTCTATTACAGATTGGGCAGCCTTCTTATTCTCAGCAAGTACTACGCCCAGTCCTTGTGTTCCTTCCAATAATTTAATAACAACCGGCGCACCACCAACGGCTTCAATTACACCTTCCGTCTCTCTTGAGTAGTCCATGAAGATGGTTTTCGGCAAGCCTAGTCCTGCGCGTGATAAAATCTGCAGACAACGAAGCTTGTCCCGTGAGCGGATAAGGGCTTGTGATTCAATGGCGGTGAACACCTTCATCATTTCAAACTGACGAACAACAGCAGCACCGTAGAATGTAACGGATGCCCCTATACGGGGTATTACAGCATCGAAGTAGTCAAGTCTTCTGCCCTGGTATAATACAACCGGGTTTTTCTTCTCAATAAAAAGCACACACTTCAAATGGTCAATAACCTCAACCTTATGCCCGCGTGCTTCGCAAGCTTGCTTTAAGCGCTTGGTAGAGTATAATTTAGAATTGCGTGAAAGGATAGCAATATTCATAACCTGAATCGTTAACCATAAAACCGAACTGACAACAATGCTTAAGCCAGATGATTCTTGGTGTTGAAAGATAGATTTTTTTTTGTTACGTCAATGAGAAATCTCTTGCGAAGGATTTTACGTCCAAGTAATACTGGAAATCGTAAATTGTCCCGGCCGCTTAGCGAGAATTCAGCACGTATTAAACGATCAAATATTCTAATGGTTGTTTTAATAACGTATCGGGTTTCAACAATCCCGAAAGAATTTTTAATCTCACGCTGGGTAAAGTTTTTGAAGGTATACTTTATCCCTGTAAACTCCGGATGCTCTTCGTCCAGCAGTACAAATTCCAGCTTGCCTTTCACAACTTTCGCATTACAACTATGCAGGCTACAGGTATAGGCACCAGTGTCAATCTTTGCATGAATATTGCTCAGCCCCAACTCGGGCAAATCAACACGGTCTGAACGGCCTAATGTCACCATGAATTATAAATATCCTTACAATATGCTCACCCTTTTGTAAGGATTCAACAGATCATAAATATTTATTTAAGACACTCGTTTTTCCGCAAAAATTAAGCAGAATACTCTATTGATGTCCAATTTGTAAATGTGTAAATTCTCAATGCAGATTGACTAATTAACCAATTTGCACATTTACAAATTGAGATGTTACAACGTCTTTTTAAGGTATTGTTTAAATTCATCAAAGCCATTGCCTATTCTGACACTCAACTTTGTTCCTTTCATGAACTTTTGTAGAACTTCGGGTAACATAATCTCCTGCTGTAGCGTATCCTCCACAACATCCTGGAATTTACCCGGATGTGCTGTCTCTAAAAAGACTCCACTTACCTCAGACTTATTTTCAGCCAAATAATTTTTCAATCCCAAATACCCCACAGCACCGTGTGGATCAAGTACATACTTGTCCTTACTATAAACATTGCGCATGGCCTCACGAGTCTGATCATCAGAAACTGAATAACCCACGATATCTTTCTTCAGCGCATTGAAATCATTGTTATACAAATCAAGCAAGCGAACAAAGTTACTTGGATTACCAACATCCATGGCATTGCTGATCGTCTGCGTTGAAGAACGCGGGTTGAACAATTGTGATTCTAAATACTTAGGAACGATATCATTGGCATTTGTAACTGCAATAAACTTCTCAATTGGAAGTCCCATACGCTTAGCCAGCAACCCACCTGTTAAATTTCCAAAGTTGCCACTTGGTACTGAGAACACTACTGGTTTATTCTTCCTGCTTAATTGTGCATAAGCATGGAAGTAATAAAACGACTGTGGTATTAAGCGCGCAATGTTGATTGAATTTGCTGACGTTAAGAAATAGCTGTTCTGCAACTCTGAATCTAAAAATGCTGTCTTCACCAAACGCTGGCAATCATCAAACGTACCATCCACTTCCAGTGCAGTAATGTTTTTACCTAGTGTCGTGAATTGCTTCTCCTGAACATCACTCACTTTACCTGAAGGATACAACACAACCACTTTCGTTCCAGGTACACCTAAAAAACCATTCGCCACAGCGCTACCTGTATCACCCGAAGTAGCAACCAGAATTACGATCTCACGATCTTGCTTACTCGCAAAGTGCCCCAGCAATTGCGACATGAATCGCGCACCAAAATCCTTAAACGCCATGGTAGGACCATGGAACAATTCAAGTGCATAAATATCTTTCTCAACCTCCGCCAACGGCGCATCAAACTGAATAGTATGATCTACAATCCTTTTCAATTCAGCAGCCGGCAAATCATCTCCAATCAATGTCTGCGCTACTGTAAACCCAATCTCCTGAAATGACTTCGTATGAATGTTAGCAATAAAATCAGCAGACAATGCCGGTATCTGCTCTGGCATGTATAAACCATTATCCGGCGCTAGCCCTTGTACAACGGCCTGCTCAAGTGATACTTTTTGATTCTTATTGTTGGTGCTGTAGAATTTCATTCTTTTTAGTTTCGGGTTTCGGGTTTCAAGTTTCGGGTTTTAGGTTTCAAGTTAAAACCAACTTGAAACCTGAAACTTGAAACTAGTTAACTATTCGTGCTCCGTTCGAGTTTATTTTAGAGACGTAGATTTCGCTTTCGAGTTTTAGTTTTAGGAACTCTTGCTGGATTACGTCGCCTACGTTCTTCGCTGTTGTTTCATCTTTACTGAGTACGAAGATTGTTGGGCCTGAGCCAGAAATACCACAACCTAACGCACCTGCTTTCATCGCAGCTGCTTTAATGTTATCAAATCCTGGTATAAGTACTGAGCGTATCGGTTCTGCTACAACATCTTTTAGTGAGCGGCTTATCAATCCGTAGTCAGGTTTCATTAGGCCAACAACAAGTCCGGCGATATTACCCCACTGTGTGATGGCATCTTTTAGCGGTATAGCATGTCTCAATACGCGACGAGAATCTTCAGTCTTTAATTCAAGGTGAGGATGCACGAGGGTACAAAATAATTTATCAGGCACCGGAATGTTGGTAACATCTAATGGCTCGTAGCCACGGATCAAAACAAAGCCACCTAACAAAGACGGTGCTACGTTATCAGCATGTGCTGAACCACAGGCAACACGCTCTGCTTCCATTGCAAACGGAAGTAGCTGTTCGCGTGTAAAGGGCTCACCCATTAAATGGTTTATTGCCACAAGCGCCGCAGCAGAACTCGCCGCACTTGAACCCATACCACTACCCAATGGTAAGTATTTGTTCAACTCAATGCTTACACCCTGGTTTGAGTTCAGTGCCTTCAAAAAAGAAAGTACTGCCACTCCCGATGTATTCTTCTCAGCCTCCAAAGGAAGTCTACCCTGATCACCAGTGATGCTTGTAATCACAACACCCGGTTCATCCTTCAGCGTCAATATTACTTCATCACCCGGCGCATCTACCGCAAACCCAAACACGTCAAATCCACATGACACGTTCGCCACAGTTGCCGGCGCGAATGCTTTTATCTTCTTCATTTCTTTTCAGTTAATCGTTAATCGTTAATGGTTAATAGATAATAGATATGCGCATTCACGTCTAACTATTAACTATTAACTTCTAACTTACTTTGAATAGTGTCCAATCCTAATAATATCTGCAAACACACCTGCAGCGGTAACCTCTGCTCCCGCACCAGGGCCACGAATTACCATTGGGCGGTCGTGGTAGCGTTCTGTAGTCAGGAGGATAATGTTATCACTTCCCGCCAATGAGTAGAACGGATGCTTGTCGTCTACTGATCCGAGTTGAATCTTCACCACGCCTTTTTCGAGAACGGCCATGTAGCGAAGCTTCTCGTTTTTATCAGCAGCCTTTTTACGAAGTGCTTCGAATGCACTATCGTGCTTCTCAAGCTTGCTGAAGAAGTCATCAATAGACATGTCTCCCTGACAGTCAGCAGGCACAAGGTCTTCAACCTTAATATCTTTAAGTTCAAGGTGCGAACCTGCCTCACGCGACAAGATCAATATCTTACGCGCTACGTCCATACCGTTGAGATCATCTCTTGGATCTGGTTCAGTATACCCTTTTGCTTTTGCTTCTTTCACCACGTCGCTGAACTTCTTGCCTTCTGTGAACGAGCTGAAGATGTAATTCAATGTTCCGCTCAACACAGCTTCGATACGAACAACCTGATCGCCGCTTAATAACAAATCATTAAGGGTGTTGATTACCGGTAGCCCTGCTCCCACGTTTGTTTCATACAAGAACTTAACACCACGCTTGAATGCAGTCTTCCTTAAGGTCTGGTACTTTTCCAACGGACCGGAGTTTGCTTTCTTGTTTGGTGTTACAATAGAAATATTCGCAGCAAGAATCGCTTCGTAGTTTGCAGTCACATCTTCGCTTGAAGTATTGTCAACAAAAATACAGTTCGGTAAATTCAGTTGAATCATGTGATCAACAAATCCCTTCATGGCCATGCTTTCACCAGAAGCATTCATCTCATCAACGCAAGTCAACAGATTCAAACCTTCTTCTTTAAAGATCATCTTCTTGCTGTTAGCAATGGCAACAACATTCACTTCTAATAAATTCTCTTTCGCCAGCTTGGCATACTGTTCGTGTACCATGGCTAATAAGGTCTTGCCTATCAACCCTGTCCCGACCATAAATACATTTAACAGCTTTCTGTCAGATAGGAAGAATGCTTCATGAAGTGCATTCAAGGCCTTGGCAACATCCGACTGATTAATGACTGCAGAAATGTTAAGCTCTGAAGAACCTTGTGCAATAGCGCTAACGTTAATACCGTTCTTACCAAGTGCGCTGAACATTCTTCCGCTGGTACCCGGACTGTGTTTCATTCCTTCACCAACAACCGCTACAATGGCAAGATCGCTTTCTACCTTAACTTCATCTATCTCTTCGTTTCTTATTTCATATTGAAACTCCTTCTCAATGGCCTGCTTCGCCTGAAGTGCCGCTTGTGTTTCAACCACAAAACAAATTGAATGCTCTGATGATGCCTGACTGATCAGAATCACATTTATCTTCTCACGTCCCAAAGTTCCAAACAAACGCATCGATACACCAGCAACACCTAACAAACCGCTACCTTGTACGCTGAGTAAGCTGATATTCTTAACTGACGAGATACCTTTAATCAGTTTACCATTCACAGACTCGGCGCTGATAACGGTACCCTTAAAGGATGGATTAAAAGTGTTCTTAATCCAGATTGGAATATTGTTAACCATGGCAGGTTGCATGGTGGCAGGGAAGATAACCTTCGCCCCAAAGTGCGAAAGCTCCATAGCCTCTTCGTAACTCATCTGCGGTACAGTAAATGCCTTCTTTACCATACGAGGATCAGCCGTCATCATACCATCAACATCAGTCCATATTTCTAGGTCAGATGCACTTAATGCACCTGCAAAGATGGCAGCAGTGTAATCAGAGCCGCTTCTGCCAATGGTTGTTGTCTCACCACTTTCAGATGTACCAATGAAGCCTGTTATGATCTGCAGATTCTTCGCTTGTTTGAAGTGATCTTGTATTTGTTTGTTCGTTACTTCAAAATCAATCTTTGCATTACCAAATTGTTTATCGGTGCGCACTACTTTCCGTGCATCAAGGAAATCAGCAGCAATGCCGCTGTTCTTGTAAGCCTCCGCAATGATGTAGTTCGAAAGTCTTTCACCAAAGCTCATAATGTAGTCCAGCGTACGTGGTGTGCGCTCACGTACCAGAAAGGTACCGTGCAACACATCTTCAAGTTCATTAATCATGAACTTAACCTGTGCCAGAATCCCGCTTTGCTTTTGAACGTCAACTAATGCTCTTACAGCATCAAGGTGACGCTTTTCTATTTCGGCTAACTTGTCTTTATAGGTAATGTCTCCATTAACAGCAAGAATACTTAATTGAATCAGGGTGTCCGTCGTACCGCCAAAAGCTGAAAATACAAGTGCAACATTCCCCTCTTTCAAATAGGGCTTAGTTATTTCAATAACAGATTGTATTCTTTCCGGGGTGGCCACTGATGAACCACCGAATTTTAAAATTTTCATGAATGCTTTGTATTCGTAATTCTTTCGACTTGATTGTTTTGATTATCTGCCGCTTCTCCTGGAGTTGGGCCATAATCAGACATGTTGGGGTATTGAGACATGACGGGTCACCCCGTAATTGTGGTAGTAGTAAAAGCAGAAATGGAAGCGCAAGCACATGTGGCTTCGAATGAAGTCATGTTATTGGTCGTATAGTTTCTACAGGCTTGCATAATTGCGCCGCTAAATAATGAATAGAAAAGGTGGATTACAAAATAAATTTATGATTTTTGTGCCCATCGAAAACAAACGAACAGTCGATAGTGTGTTTAGTTTCTGGTTTCAGGTTTCAAGTTACGACAAGTCAACTACCCGAAACTCGAGACTCGAAACTTGAGACTCGAGACTTGAACCATGAAAAGCAAATACCCAAACGATTCTGCCGTAAGCATGACGGAGCTTGTGCTACCGAATGATACCAATACACTGAACAACCTTATGGGTGGACGCCTCATGCATTGGATGGACATTGTGTCTGCCATTGCAGGGCAAAAGCATTCAAACAGGATTGTGGTGACAGCATCGGTCGATAATATATCGTTTAAACACCCTATCCGCCTGGGTAACGTTGTAAACTTAAAGGCCCGGGTTACGCGTGCATTCAAGTCGTCGATGGAGATTCGTATTGATGTAGAGGCGGAAGATGCTCCGTCAGGCAGGAAATTCGAGAGTAATGTAGCTTATTTCACCTTTGTCGCCCTTGATGAGAACGGCAAGCCCACAGATGTTCCTGAACTTATTCCCCAAACCGAAGAAGATCAGGCATTATACGATGGTGCCTTGCGCAGACGCCAACTTCGTCTTATTCTTGCAGGTAAAATGAAGCCCAGTGAGGCTACAGAGTTACGATCACTTTTCGAAGCCAAATAATTGTGAGTACAGCATCGCCATTAGAAAGTTTATTTCAGGAAGACATCTACAGCATTCCGGGTAGAACCCTGATTGTTACCGCTAAAGACTGGACTGAAACAACTGAAGAAGAGCGCACTGTCTTAATTAAGATGCTCTCTGCCGTGAAACTCAATCTGGCCATGGTGCAAATTATTACCCTTCAGAACTTTTCCCTGGAGGACCTGAGTAGTTTCAACCCTTCAAGGGTACTCATATTTGGAGGTACTATTAAGGAAGTCAGTCAGTTATACACAAATACCGTCGTCAACGGCGTTCCCATCATTACCGCCGAAGCCATCGACAAGCTAGACGACGCCAAAAAGAAAAGCCTTTGGATAGCCCTGAAGGCTATGTTTGGTATCTGATATCCAATAAATCCAATTTCCTGCTAGCACCAAATCGATCCCTGTGGGTCGACTCATATAGGCTATGCCTCTTATTTGCTATGTCTTCTCTGCTACTCCTCTGCTACTGCTCTCCTACTCTTATATCAAAATAACGAACAAGTAGGAGGCGAGTAGCAGAGGAGTAGCAGGGAACAGCTAGCCAACCGGCAGTTTGGGAAAGCCTGGGGAGGTGCCAGTTAAAATCAATCCTATACCAAAAAATGCTGCCTTCGGGACTTCTATTACGACTGATAACCAGATAATTAAATCCATTTTGGATTCTTGAAAGGTTGATGCTTGGTCTATTTGTTCTTAAAAGTAGAAACTAATAATTTTGCTTTCCGTTCATTGACTGAAACAAACAATCCCAATCAGACATGGCACTTAACTACCTGGGTGAATTTGAAGAGCTCGTACTGCTTACAATAGCGGCGTTGGGAAATGATGCCTATGGGGTCTCCATTCAGCAAGACATAGAAACACGTTGCAACCGTAGTATCAGCATTGGCGCCCTTCATTCTACCATTACCCGGTTGGAGGAGAAAGGCTTTTTGAAATCATGGACGGGTGGTGCGACTGCCGAGCGTGGTGGGCGACGTAAACGCTATTTTGAAATAACGGAAGCCGGGAAGAAAGTGCTTTCAGAAGCAAAGTCTTTAAGAGATGAATTATGGAGTTTATCTAAAGTGAACTTAGCAACAAGCAAATGAAAGCACATCAGCCACCAAAACTCGCGCGCAGAATATTTGAATGGTATTGTGCCAATGCCCATGTAGAAGACTTGCTGGGAGACATGGACGAGTGGTTTTATGTGAACCTTGAAAAACATTCACCAGCGAAAGCGAAAATTAAATACTGGAAACAAATTCTGTCGCTCATCTTCTCTTACGCCATCAGAAAGCGTAAAAAGAACTCTCGATACAGTCCCTTTGCATCAACGTCACATTCAATGGGGATTATTAGGAACTACTTTATCATCGCCGCCCGTAATTTATCGAAGCACAAGTACTTCACATCAATAAACGCCATTGGCCTTGCTATTGGAATGTCTCTGAGCTTGCTTCTCATCACCATGTATGCATTCGTCAATACATACGATGACTTTCATGACAACAAATCGAATATCTATAGAATAATAAGCTCGTACCATAAAGATAGTTATGAGGTTAACATGGCCTCTGCCCCGCTTTTACTGGCGGAGAAATTTCAGTCAGGGTTTAGTGGTATAAGAAGCGCTGTTCGCATTCGTTCTGATTTTTATGGCGATGTTAGTTTGTCTAACATGAACATTCCTTTACAGGGATACTATACTGACCGGGAGTTCCTTTCAACATTCAGCTTTGAGTTGTTGGAGGGAAATATCAATGAAGCGTTAAAAAAGCCCAATAGCATTATACTTACGCAAACTGCAGCCCGTAAATTGTTCGGAGATAAATCGGGATTCGGCAGTTCGATTGAAGTTCTCAAGCAAGGTAACTTTCAAGTCACGGGTATTCTCAAAGACCCTCCCGTTAACACACACATGGTCTTTGAATGTCTGGTTTCATACGCCACCGTTTCAACTCAGGAACAGGGAAGTGTTATCAATTTCGAAAATCCATTTACCTACGGACGAGAGTTTGTTTACCTGTTGGTTAATGGTGACAAACCTTTAAAACACATAGAAGATTATCTCGCTAAACTCTCTAAAGAAGACAGTAAAAATTCAGACGCAACCATACAGTACGAGCTACAAGCTCTGACTGACATCAATCCTGGTAGATCATTAGCTATGATGACAGGTGGCCTTGGACCGTCGTGGGATTTAGAAGGGTTCTACATCTTCGGAAGTCTTTGCTTACTCATACTCATTCCTGCATGTTTTAACTATGCTAACATTTCCATAGCGAGGGCCATGAAACGCGCTAAGGAAATTGGCTTGCGAAAAACGATGGGAGGCCAGCGAGGGCAAATCTTTTTGCAGTTCATTACCGAGACGGTGGTTATAACCTTTATTTCATTATTAGGTTCGTTACTCCTATTCTTAATAGTACGCAATGAGTTTCAAAGTATGATGTCGATGGCTTCCTCGCTGGATCTGAGTCTGACATGGACAAACGTTTTATTATTTGCTTTGTTTGCAGTCTTCACCGGCTTAATGGCAGGTCTCGCCCCGGCAATCTATTTCGCGAAGCTTAATCCTATTCAGGCACTGAAGAATCAATCATCAACAAAAGTATTTTCGGGGATCTGGCTGCGTAAGGGCCTAACTGTTTTTCAGTTTATGCTGTCGTTTGGTTTTATTGTTGCGCTCATTGTCTTTGCCAGACAATACAAACACACCATGAATTACGATTTTGGATTTCAACAGGAGAATATACTGGATGTTGAACTTCAGAATGCAGACCCCAACTTGTTTGTTTCAGAGTTCTCAAAACTATCACCCGTCAAGTCGATCTCTTTTTCATCGGACGTACTCGGTCTCCATTCTTCAGGAGGAGATTCGTGGATGCAGTATGAAAGCAAAACTGACTCACTTCCGGTAAATGAAATCTTTGTCAGCCGGCCATACATTGAAAACCTGGAACTTAAATTCATTGCAGGTTCAAATTTTCCGGATGAAGTCTGGAGTCATGAACGGCACATCATCGTAAATGAACAATTTCTAAAAGAATTCAATATCCCTGATGCGGCCGATGCTGTTGGAAAGGTTGTTACAGTAGGCCATAAAGAACTTGAGGTCATTGGGGTCTTGAAAGATTTTCATTTCTCAACACTACGACAGCCTATTGAAAGCTTTGCCTTTCGAATGGATCCTTCACGATATCAGATTGCCAACCTGAAAGTTTCATTCACAGACGCCTACGGCGGAATTTCAGAAATGGAAAAAGTATGGAAGAGTATCGGGAATCAGACAACATTTAAGGCGTCATTCTTCCACGATGAAATTAATAGGGCCTATGAGTTCTACCGTACCTTGATGAAAATCATTGGTTACCTCGGGCTGTTAGCTATTTCCATTTCCCTGCTTGGCATGTTAGGGATGGTAATTTACTCAACCGAGACACGAACAAAGGAAGTTGGTGTGAGGAAAGTTCTGGGGGCGTCAGTTTCAGGGATTCTCTACATGCTTTCGAAGGAGTACCTTAAGCTATTGGCATGGGCATTCTTGTTTGGTATTCCGCTAGCCGTATTTATCATCGGCTGGCTTCTGGGAGCGATGCAACATTACAGCGTTCAGTTAAACGTCTGGGATATTCTTGGCGGAGCCGCCATCCTAATAATACTCGCGCTGTTTACCATGTCAAGCCAAACCTTTAAGGTTGCCAACACTAATCCGGCGGAAACTTTAAAAAATGAATAAGGTTGATCTTATCCAAAGTCAATTTCAGCTTTTGACAGGCCGTTTGGAGGTGGATGTGCCACTACCACACACCCAATTTAGGGCTGTTGCTGTGAAATAGCCTAAAACACCACGCTTTGCGTGTTTGGTATGTTATTCTATATTTGCGCAAGTTTTAGAGGCCATCCCCGCGAAGGGATGGTTTTTTTAACGGCTTTATTCATCAAAACCACAAATCATGAGTAATTTCTTATTTATAATCCCAGCATTTGGCATTGTTGGGTTGATTGCGATGGCAATCAAATCGGCCTGGGTCAAAAAACAAGACGCTGGTGACGCAAAAATGCAAGAGCTTGCCGGTTACATAGCCGACGGTGCTATGGCATTCCTTAAAGCAGAATGGAAAGTATTAACCTATTTCGCCATTATCGCTGCTATTCTTTTAGGCTGGTCTGGTACCCTGGGTAACGAATCAAGCCCTTTCATTGCTGTATCATTCCTTATTGGTGCAGTTCTTTCAGCTTTCGCTGGCTACCTGGGCATGAAAATCGCTACCAAGTCTAACGTTCGCACAACACAAGCCGCAAGAACCAGCTTAGCACACGCGCTAAAGGTTTCTTTTACAGGAGGTTCTGTAATGGGTATCGGTGTTGCAGGTTTAGCTATCCTTGGGTTAGGCTCATTATTTATAGTATTAATTAAAATCTTCGTTCCTGAAGGTTCTGCCGTTAATGGTCTGGATATGAAACGTGCCATTGAAGTATTGGCTGGTTTCTCTTTAGGAGCTGAATCAATAGCATTATTTGCCCGCGTCGGTGGTGGTATCTATACAAAAGCTGCCGATGTTGGTGCTGACCTTGTAGGTAAAGTTGAAGCTGGTATACCTGAAGACGATGTTCGTAACCCTGCTACCATTGCCGATAACGTAGGTGATAACGTAGGTGACGTTGCTGGTATGGGTGCCGATCTTTTCGGATCATATGTAGCTACTATCCTTGCTACCATGGTGTTAGGTCAGGAAATTGATGCGTCAACTGATAAGTTCGGTGGCCTGTCTCCTATCCTTCTCCCGATGTTAATTGCAGGTCTTGGCCTTCTGTTCTCTATCGTTGGTACATGGTTCGTACGTATTAAGAATGAGACGGACAGTGTTCAAAATGCTTTGAACATTGGTAACTGGTCATCTATTGTTTTAACAGCTGTTGCTTCATACTTCGCGGTAACGTATTTATTGCCTGAGAAACTTGTACACAGAGGTACTGAGTTCACGTCTATTAACGTGTTCCTTGCTATTATCCTTGGATTAGTAGTCGGTGCGTTGATGAGTATGATCACTGAGTACTATACAGCTATGGGTAAGCGCCCTGTATTGTCTATCATTAAACAATCAGGCACTGGTCACGCAACAAACATTATTGGTGGTTTGTCTGTAGGTATGGAATCTACCGTGTTACCAATCATTGTATTGGCAGCTGGTATTATGGGTTCACACGCTCTTGCAGGTCTATACGGAGTGGCGATTGCTGCTTCTGGTATGATGGCTACCACTGCAATGCAGTTAGCGATTGATGCCTTCGGTCCTATCGCCGATAACGCTGGTGGTATTGCAGAAATGAGCCAGTTACCTGAAGAAGTTCGTCACCGTACAGATAACCTTGATGCTGTTGGAAACACAACCGCTGCAACTGGAAAAGGTTTTGCTATCGCCTCTGCTGCCCTTACATCACTGGCATTATTTGCTGCCTTCGTAGGTGTATCAGGCATCAGTGCTATTGATATTTACAAAGCTCCTGTACTGTCAGGTTTATTTGTTGGTGGTATGATTCCGTTTATCTTCTCTTCATTGGCAATTGCTGCTGTAGGCCGCGCTGCTATGGACATGGTAAATGAAGTTAGACGCCAGTTCAGAGAGATTCCGGGTATCATGGAATACAAAGCTAAACCTGAGTATGAAAAGTGCGTTGCAATTTCAACAAAGGCATCTATCCGTGAAATGATTGCTCCTGGAGCCATTGCGTTGCTTGCACCAGTTATTGTAGGTTTCGCATTTGGTGCTGAAGTATTAGGCGGTATGTTAGCTGGTGTTACCGTTTCTGGTGTATTGATGGGTATGTTCCAGTCAAACGCTGGTGGTGCATGGGATAATGCCAAGAAGTCATTCGAGAAAGGTGTTGAGATTAACGGACAGAAGTACTTCAAGAAATCAGAGCCACACAAGGCATCTGTAACGGGAGACACTGTAGGAGATCCATTCAAGGATACATCTGGTCCTTCAATGAACATTCTGATCAAACTAACCTCTATCGTTGCGTTGATTATTGCTCCTCATCTTCCTGGGAAGCCAGCAGCAAGCGCTGAGGTTAACGAAAATGCCAAGGTTAAAACTGAAATTGTAACTCCTGTATCCACAGAAGCAACCGAAGTGAAGTAATTGGTTTCTAATAGATTTAGAAGAAGCCCTGATAAATGTCAGGGCTTTTTTTATTTTTGGTAAGTTTTAAATTCTACCGATATGAAATTAACGGTGATTTTGCTGCTCCTCTCCAACCTCTGCGTGGCTCAGGTAAAGGTTACTGGCAAGTGGAAAACCATTGATGATAACACTTCTAAGGAGAAATCTGTTGTAGAAATCACAGAGCGCGGCGGCAAAGTCTATGGTAAAGTGATCAAGATATTTCCAGATCCAGGTAAAGATCCAGACCCGGTTTGTGACAAATGTGAGGCAACAGATGCCCGTCATAAGAAGAAAATAATCGGCATGGAGATTATTAAGGACTTGGTGAAAGATGGGGATGAATATGGCGAAGGAACGATCCTTGACCCCGAAAATGGCAAGGTTTATCGCTGTAAAATATGGGTAGAAGGAGGTTCTCTAATGGTTAGAGGTTACTGGGGGCCTTTCTTCAGAACACAGACCTGGTTAAAAGTACCGTAGGTAAATGTATATTTAACGACAAAATCATCATAAAAACGTAGCCTTAGGGTTACCAGCGCAACGAATCATGGTATTTAAGTCAAGCAATAGTTTGAACGAAAAAGAGATTTTCGACCGCATCTGTAAAGGTGACGAGAAAGCGCTTGAAATACTTTACAAGAAGTATTACCGCATGATGACCAAGTTGGTGATCTCAAATAGCGGTACTGAAGAAGAGGCCCGAGATATATATCAGGATGCGTTAATCGTGTTCTGGCAAAAAGCTGCTTCCGGAAATCTCGTATTGACTTCAAAGATGAGCACTTTCATCTACAGTATTTGTCAAAATCTGTGGCGGAAAGAACTGGATAGAAAAAGACGACTCTCAAACGAAGAAAAAGACTCGCCCGTTGAGCTTGATACCGAGACGGCTGAGAAAGAAAAGATAGTCGCCAGGTGCATAGAGCAACTGGGTGAAACCTGTAAGAAAGTATTGATGTATTACTATTTCGAGGAGATGTCTATGCAAGACATTGCTGACAAACTAGGGTTCGCCAATACCGATACAGCAAAGACTAAAAAATACAAATGCAAAAAGAAACTCGATGATTTAATTAAAGCTCAGTATACTGAGAAGGACTTTTTAGATTAATAGCATGGCAGTAGAAAGAGATTTGGAGTTATTAGATGACTATTTGTCGAACCGTCTCAGCGGTCCGGACAAGGAGGCGTTTGAAAGACAGCTGGAGTCTGACATTGAGTTGAAAAACGAATTTCAGACACAACAACAGCTGATTGAGGGGATTAAGAGTGCGCGTGCCAGTGAGCTTAAGGCTATGTTAAACAACGTACCAGTACCACCAATTGCTGGTCCGGGCGAGTTAACCCTATTTACAAAAGTTGCTGCATCGGTGGTGGTTGCTGGCTTAATAGGTACAGGTATATACTTCTTTGCAAACAGAGATAACAACGAAGAAATAACCAATGAGCCAATAGCACAGATTCAACCAGAAGTTATAGAAACAGAGGAGACTGAGGAGACAAAAACCTCTCCGAAAGCATCAAATGACAGCAAGGCTGCAGTAAAAGAATCGCAGCCTGAAAAGACGTTAACAAGAGCCGAGAAGAGAGAATTAAGAAAAGCTGCAAAAGCGACTAAAAAAGCTTCCAAAGATTCTGCATCTGTAAATGCAGGTCAGGAAATGGTTTCTGAGAAAAAGAAACTAGAAGTTTTTGATCCAACACGCGAGGCAGAAAGCACGGTTAAGGGTAAGGATAAAGAACTGACTAGTGAAGAATCGGTTGCTGAAGAAGGTACTTCGATACAGGTAACGACAGATAATACAAATAAGAAGTATACTTTCCATTACCAGTGGAAGAATGGAAATCTGATGTTATATGGTTCATTCGAGAAAAACCTGTACGAGATCCTGGAGTTCTTCAGCTCAGATGATAAGCGTACTGCTTTCCTTTACTATAAGGAAAACTACTACTTACTGAATGAGGACAACGAGAAAGTAAAAGAACTGACGCCAATTTCAGATCAGACACTGCTCAAGAAACTTAAAGAATACAGAGACAATAAATAATCAAGAAATTTGTCTTGATAAAAGGGCTCCTGTGAACGACGGGAGCCCTTTTTTATTACCCCATGGCGCGTTTTAAAACCATGAAAGGTTTATCTATATTTGGCCTCAATAATGAAAGAGGCAAGACGAAAAAAGAATCTTGGTGGATACCCAGCTATTGGCGTGACCTTTAGCATTGCCCTTGCACTCTTTGTTATGGGCATATTTGGCCTGCTTATCATTTATTCTCAAAAATTAGAGAAAGAGGTACGTGAGAATCTTAAGCTACACGTTTACCTTAAATCCAACCTAACCGAAACGCAGCGTCTGCAGATTGAAAACAAGCTGCTGTCTGACAAATACGTTAACAAAGAAGCTGGTAAGGGTGTGTCTTTCTTCTCAAAAGAGGAAGCTGAGGAGAAATTCATAAAAGAGACAGGCGAAGATTTTAGAAAACTATTGGGGGAAAACCCGTTGCACGACGCCTATCTGGTGAGCATTGATAAGAATTACCAGACTAAAAAAGAGATGGACAAGATCAAAGTCGATCTGCAAAAGATGAATGGTGTATTCCAGGTATTTTATGTAGAAGATCTGTTCGAGTCAGTAAACAAGAACGTTACAAACATTGGTTTGATGCTGATTGCTCTTATCGCTGTACTGCTGGTGACTGTAATTTTCCTGATTAATAACACATTACGTCTGGCTGTATTTTCACAACGTTTCCTCATTCGTAGCATGCAACTCGTTGGAGCGAAGACCTGGTTTATCCAAAGACCATTCCTGATCAGAGCCGCCGGTTATGGTATCATTGCCGCGGGGCTGGCATCCGGACTGCTCTGGAGTATTTCGAACTACGCCCAAAGCAAAATTCAAGACCTTACGCTGCTGCATAACCCTGATCAATTTCTGATATTAGTTTGCGGGTTATTTGTTATCGGAATTACAATAGCAATAATGGGTACATATGTGGCCATTCAGAAATACCTTAGAATGTCGTTAGACGAATTATATTAAAAGAGACACATATGGAAAGTAAACTTCCTTTCGGAAAGAAGAACTATCAGTGGATGATCATTGGCGTGGTAGCACTTGTTGCAGGTTTCATCATCATGTCATTAGACACTGCAAAGCACGGCTTTGGCTTTCTTGGCTTAACGCTGGGACCAATTATTGTGATGGCGGGTTTTGTTATTGAGATCTACGCTATCCTACATAAACCAACAAAGTAGTATTCATTCGGTAACGAGCGTTACTAAATTTCTGCAACCACTCCAACATGTCTGTTCTTCACGCTATTATTCTGGCAATCATTGAAGGCCTAACTGAATTCTTGCCTATTTCATCAACCGGGCACATGATCATCGGTTCGTCGTTCATGGGCATTGCTTCAGATCCCTTTGTTAAAATGTTTACCGTTGCTATTCAGCTTGGCGCAATCCTATCGGTAGTTGTATTGTACTGGAAACGCTTCTTTCAAAGCCTTGATTTTTATTTTAAATTAATAGTAGCCTTTATACCTGCAGCAATCTTTGGACTCTTATTCAGCGATAAGATCGACGCGCTATTAGAACGGGTTGACGTAGTGGCTTACACGCTGATCGTTGGTGGTATCGTTTTTCTTTTTATCGATAAGATCTTTGAAGGGAACGATACAAGTGAGCAGACCGTCAACTACCCTATTGCGGTCAAGATTGGATTGTTTCAGACCATTGCAATGATACCCGGTGTGTCACGCTCGGCTGCGACAATCATTGGTGGGCTTACTCAAAAACTTTCAAAGACAACGGCAGCAGAGTTCTCTTTCTTTCTGGCGGTACCTACTATGTTTGCGGCTACTGCTTATAAGCTTCTAAAATACTTCAAAGAAGGAAATGCATTTGGCTCCCATGAAATTACGATGCTGGCTGTTGGTAACATTGTAGCGTTTGTTGTTGGTATTCTCGCAATAAAGTCATTCATCAGTTTCCTTACCAAGCACGGATTTAAGTGGTTTGGTTATTACCGCATTGTGCTGGGTGTTGTCATTCTTATTCTTTACTATTTTGGTGTACAACTTTCCATCGTATAATGGAAGAACAGAAAAAAGAAGAAGGACGTATATTACTTGTCAACAAACCCCTTAAATGGACTTCGTTTGCTGTCGTAAATAAATTGCGCTATAAGCTCAAGATAAAAAAGATTGGTCATGCCGGTACGTTAGACCCATTGGCAACAGGATTACTGGTTATCTGCACGCACAAAATGACCAAGCGCATCGAAGAGTTTGTTGGCCAGGAGAAGGAGTACACAGGTACCTTTACTATTGGAAGCACAACTCCATCGTACGATCTTGAAACAGAGCCATCGGAGCCAAAAGACTTTTCTGGTGTTACTCTTGAAAATATAAACGAAGCAGCTAAATCACTTACTGGTAAGATCAGTCAGCTACCACCGGCACACTCAGCCATATGGGTTGATGGTAAACGGGCGTATGACCTTGTGAGAGAAGGTAAGGAAGTGATTCTTAAACCCCGCGAGGTTGAGGTAAAGGAATTTGAAATTACTTCAGTAAACCTACCTATCGTAGGCTTCAGAATAGTTTGCTCGAAAGGAACCTACATACGAAGTCTGGCGAAAGACTTCGGAGAAAAACTTGGCGTAGGTGCTCACCTGTCTGAACTATGTCGCACGCGAATTGGTTCATTTAAACTAAGCGACGCGCAAACAATAGAAGAAATAACGGCATGAAGATTTATCATGGCATAGATGATTTTGTTCGTTTGGAATACGCTGTCGTTACCAGCGGTACGTTCGATGGGGTCCATGCCGGCCACCACCAGATATTACAGCGCTTATGTGAGATCGCTACACAGAACAAAGGTGAAACCGTAGTCATAACATTCTGGCCACACCCGCGTCTTGTACTTCACCCGGAAGATGACTCATTAAAGTTATTAAATACGTTCGAAGAAAAGGCTGAGCTCTTAAAGGAGCATGGTATAAAGCACCTTGTACGCATTCCTTTTACAAAGGAATTCTCTCAACTCACTTCAGAAGAATTTATTGACAAGATTCTCGTTAGCACAATAGGAACACGTAAGCTTGTTATCGGATACGATCATCGCTTTGGTAAGAATAGAGAAGGGAGTTTTGAACAGCTTAAATTAAATGGTCCGCGATACGGTTTTGACGTCGAAGAAATACCGAGACAAGACATCGATCACGTAGGTGTAAGCTCAACTAAAATTCGTCACTCTCTTGAAACCGGAGAACTCGCTACAGCCAATCATCTTATAGGCCGTCCGTATAGCTTAACTGGTCGTGTGGTAAAAGGTGATAAAATTGGCAGGCTTATGGGCTTCCCTACTGCGAACATCGAAGTCGACACAAAATACAAACTCATTCCTGCTGATGGTATCTATGCTGTAACCGTGGGGTATGAGAACCAGAAATTCAAAGGCATGCTTTATATTGGCAACAGGCCAACCATTAATGGATTGAAGCGAAATATCGAGGTAAACATTTTTGATTTCGACAAGGAGATTTACGGAGAATCTCTTACCATTTTCTTCCATACGTTAATACGGGGTGATATTAAATTCAATGACCTGGAAGAGCTGAAGCAACAATTGCATCAGGATAAGCGCGACGCATTGCGTCTGCTGGAGAAGTTTTAAGGACGCATCATTTTCAGTTTTAAATGGAATGGTGAATTATTAAACAGATTAGCAAATACTGAAGCCATGAATACACCGCTATGGTCACCGTCAGCAGAGTTTGTTAACGACGCCAACCTTCAACACTACATTCAATGGCTTAAAGAAAACAAGGGGCTGTCATTCGACCACTACCAAAGTCTCTGGCAATGGTCTGTCGACAACATTGATGATTTCTGGGAAACAATGTGGGAGTACTTTGACATCCTCCATGATGGTCGGTTCAGTTCGGTAAAAACCGGAGAGATGCCCAGGGTAAAATGGTTTGAGGGTACTTCATTGAATTATGCTGAGCATATTTTCAGGAAATCATCACCCGAACAACCAGCTATTATTCATCAATCTGAAGGTGGCAGAACAGTTGAAATAACCTGGAAATCGTTGTCAGGCCAGACGGCATCATTACAGCATTATTTAAGTTCACTTGGTGTAACAACGGGAGATCGCGTCATTGCGTATTTGCCCTGCATACCTGAGGCCACAATAGCATTCCTGGCAACAAATTCACTTGGGGCTATATGGTCAAGCTGCTCACCTGATTTTGGTGTCAATGCCGTACTCGATCGCTTCACTCAAATTCAGCCCAAAGTATTGTTTGCTGTAGATTATTACCAGTATGGTGGCAAAACGTTTGATCGGTCAGATGTAGTGAATGAGATCGTTAATAAGATACCTTCCATTGAGAAAGTGATCTTGCTGACGACAAAAGAAGTTCAAGCAGAAAAACACATTCATTGGAGGGATACAGTAAACGCTACAACCAAACCATTGAGTTTTCAAAGAGTTCCTTTTAATCACCCCATCTGGATATTGTATTCATCGGGAACCACAGGCTTACCGAAAGCAATAACACACAGTCATGGCGGCATCCTGCTTGAGCAGCTTAAGTATGGTACATTTCACAACAATTTTAAATCAGGAGAACGCTGCTTCTGGTACACTACCACCGGGTGGATGATGTGGAATTATATTCATGGTAGTTTACTCGCCGGAGCCACAATGGTATTGTACGATGGGAGTCCTGGCTACCCAAATCTTTCAGTGTTATGGAAATTCATTCAGGACGCGCGGATAAATCATTTTGGAACAAGTGCCAGCTTCATACTTGCCAACATTAAAGAAAACATAAAACCTTCTCAATACAATTTAGCATCTCTCCACTCAATCGGTTCAACCGGCAGCACATTACCGGAAGAAGGCTTTAACTGGATCTATCAGGAAGTAAAATCAGATCTGTGGTTAGCGTCAATGAGTGGCGGCACTGACGTCTGCAGTGCTTTCGTTGGCGGTAATCCTACCTGGCCAGTTCATACTGGTGAGATACAATGTAGGGCCCTGGGTTGTAAACTAGAAGCATACACCGAAGATGGTAAGGCAATAAAAAATGAAGTTGGTGAAATGGTAATCACGGCACCCATGCCAAGTATGCCAATTTATTTCTGGAATGATCCCAGCTTTAAACGATACGACGAAAGCTATTTCGAAATGTACCCCAACATCTGGCGTCATGGCGATTGGATAAAAGTTACCGAACATCAGGGTATTGTTATCTACGGCCGATCAGACGCAACATTAAATCGTGGCGGCATACGCATTGGCACAAGCGAAGTATATCGCGCAGTCGACAAGGTAAGTGAAGTAAAAGACAGTCTGGTTATATGTATAGAAAAAGCCGGAGGTGAATTCTGGATGCCTTTGTTCGTGGTGATGAAAGATAATGTACCGCTCACGCCCGAAGTCAAAAAGAAAATAGCACAAACCATAAGGCAAGAATTTACGCCAAGGCATGTACCAGATGATATTATAGCAGTTCCCGACGTGCCTTATACCATTAGCGGAAAGAAGACCGAGATGCCTGTGAAAAAGATCCTGGCGGGCAAAAAGCCCGAAGATGTTTTGGCCAGTGGTTCTCTAAAAAACCCTGAATCAATGACTTTTTTTATTAATCTTGCAAAGGAGAAATAGGCTTCAATCCGTAATTGGGGATAAGCCAAATTAAGAAGGTAAATGGGTCTAAAAGTCGCTGCACAGAACATCTGGGACAAATTAAAAAAGGTGTTCATCATACTCTTTGTCGCCCAGCTTGTTTATATCTTCATCCTGAAGTGGGTTAATCCTCCTATTACTGTTACACAGATCGGCAGCCTAATTGGAGGTTATGGTCTAAAGCGCGACTATGTGGATATAGAAGATATGTCTCCCTATGCTGCATTAAGTGTTATTGCGGCAGAGGATCAGCTTTTTCCTGACCACAATGGGTTCGATATAAAGAGCATCAAGAAAGCGATGCAGAATAACAGCAAGAAGAAGAAACGAATAAAAGGCGCTTCAACGATTAGCCAGCAGGTGGCCAAAAACGTATTTCTATGGCAGGGACGAAGTTGGTTTAGGAAGGGACTTGAAGTGTACTTTACCTTTATGATTGAATTAGTCTGGGGTAAGGAAAGGATATTAGAGATGTATCTTAACGTAGTTGAAATGGGGAAAGGTGTTTTTGGTATTGAAGCAGCTGCCCAGAAATACTTTAAGAAACCTGCCTCCAAACTTACACGTACGGAAGCATCAATGATTGCGGCCAGTCTTCCTAACCCAAAGAAGTATACTGTCAAGCCGGCATCAGCCTATGTAACGAAACGTTCGGCATGGGTAAAAAACCAAATGAATAATTTAGAGCCTGATCCGGATATCAGGCTGCTTATATTTGACAAACCTTCAAACAAAAAAGGGTATGAACATCATAGTAAAGCATTATAATAAGATACAGGCAATTGTTGGTTATTTGATGGTTTGGGGCATCCTTGCATCTTGCACCAAGAGCACAAATAATGAAACTGCGTATGATAGCCTGGCCATTAATTATTCAGTTGTGAGTGTTCTGCCTCATGATCAAAATGCATTTATACAGGGTCTGGTGATTCACAATAACAAAATCATTGAAAGCACCGGTCAAAACAACGCGTGGATAGCGGAGGTTAATCCTGCAACCGGTGAACAAACTAAAAAGGTAAATCTCGATTCAAAATATTTTGGTGAGGGAATTACCATCATTAACAATAAAATATACCAGCTCACCTGGACCACTAAAACTGGATTTGTTTACGATGCTACTTCCTACAAACAGCTCAAAGAGTTCAAGTACAATACAGAAGGCTGGGGAATCACCAACGATGGTAAAAATCTGATCATGAGCGATGGTACAGACAAACTATACTTCCTTGATACAACGTCACTCAAAGTACAGAGGACCATTAACGTTACTAATGCATCAAATCACATCAGAAAACTCAATGAGCTGGAATACATCAATGGATACATCTATGCTAACGTATGGGAAACTCCCCTGATCATGAAAATAGATCCAGCGACAGGCAAAGTTGTCGGCAAGCTTGACCTATCAGCGATAGCGAATGAAATAAATCAGTTATACCCTTCAGCGGATGTATTGAATGGTATTGCTTATGACCAGAACTCAAAAGCATTGCTCGTAACCGGCAAGTTGTGGCCTAAGGCATACCTTATCAAATTAAAATAATACCTATTCAGCAAGTTTAAGTGTTAGAAAGAAGGTAGTACCTTTTCCTACTTCCGTTTCAAACCAGATCTTACCATTAAATTGTTCGATTGCTTGTTTTGCAATAGCGAGTCCTAAGCCCGAACCAGATTTCTTCGTACTGAAGTGAGGTACAAACACCTTGCCTGCATGTTCGTTATCAATACCAGTGCCGTTGTCGCGAAACTTGATCAGGCACATATCGACCTGTTGTTCTACAGAAATGTCGATAACTATAGGTACACCTCGTCGTGTCGCTTGTTTCGCATTCAATATGATATTTGAAAACGTTCTTCCAAGCAACTGTTCATCACCCAGAACATGAAGTGCTTTTACAGGCGGATTGAATATCACTTCGTTAGCTTGATTGTGTAAGTCGACAATCCTTCTGAGTAGTGAAATAAGGTCAATATCTTGTACCGTAGGCACTGGCATTTTAGCAAACGAACTGAAAGAGGAGGCAATGTCGTTCAATGTATCTACCTGAGTTAACAGTGAGTTTACAGCTTTTTCTGTTTTATCAGGCGAGTTTGTCCCATTTTGTAACCCCCTCTCCAACTGCTGAAGCGTAAGCTTCATTGGTGTAAGTGGATTTTTTATTTCGTGTGCAACTTGCTGGGCCATCTCACGCCATGCGCTCTCGCGTTGTGTCTGCTCCAACTCAGCTTTGCTTTCACTTAATTTGAAAAGCATGTTATTGTATTCTCTCACCATCAATCCTATTTCATCAGTGGCATTCCAGCGAAGTGGTTGATTAGTCTCTGTCAAAGAAGTCTTACTAAGAGACCTGGTAATGAACTTCAATGGAAATGTAAGCCACTCTGACACCAGGTATGATAAAAGTAACAGTACAATGAATATACCCGCGAAGATGTTGAGAATGTTGGTGAATATTGTAATCTGAACCTTCTCAAGTGAATATACCGACTGAAAGAAAGGGATAGCCAGGATACCAATAAGCTTTCCACTCTGTGCCGACTTAAGAGCCGTATAGGAAACAAAATAATTGAGCAGACCGACTTCTTCTTTCTCAATGAACAACGTCTCGCCATGTTTGATCCTGTCCAACGCAATTGGGTTCATATAGGAAGAAAGAAGTCCATTCTCAAATATCTGCGGTTGGCTTGTGGACATTAATCGCCCCTGTGTCGTATAAACGTTTGCATCCAGATTTGTAAGCTTTGCCAGATTGGTTAACTGATTCTCAATTTCTGGCTGGTCTTCGTTGTAATGTTTGATAAAAGCGTCGAGGCTCACCCCAATCTGATCGCCAAATACCTCCGCTTTGTTAAGGTACTCTTCATCGAGTTGCTTTTTGGAAGATTGACTTGTTAGCCCAAGAGTTGTGATGCTGGCCACAATTAAGGGAAAAAAGAATGCAAGGTTCAGGAACAACTGAATACGCGCGGCAAAGACCAGCTTCTCACCTCTGAAGTAATTGTACACCCCAAGACCAAGAAATAACAACAGTATCACTAGCAAACCGGTAACGAGCAGAAACGAAAAGTTTGAGATCAGGTAACTTATTGATGGCAATCTGGACGATACTACTGCGGCTCGACCAATCTCATCCTCTTGCGCGATGTGGAGATAACCATCTTCCTTCACGCCAGAAATGTATAGGTTCTTATTTCCAAGCCAACTCCTGTTAAACAGTCCTTCGTAATTAAAATCTCCAGATCTGAACACTATATCCTTGTTGGAGAACACCGCATAGCTAAGGTCGTCGGTACGATAAAACTGCCTGTATTCGTTATCAACCAGCAACTCAGGATAAACATTGTCGGGTATGACCTTCTTCAAAGACAACTCTACTACCACATAACCGGCTATTGCATTTCGCCTATTCACCGGTATCACAACGAGGTATTTCTGCGTCACATCAGCTGAGGGGCTATTAATAAAATGCACGTCTTTATAATCTGTCTGAAATGCTTCCTGATTATAGGTATTAAGCAGTTCAGTAAATGAATATGGTGAATGATTGTTTACAGGAGTTCCGTCGGAGTTATAAAGAAGTATCTCCACGTCATACTTGTTAAAATAACTAGGCAGGAAGTACAGTCTTATTTTCTGTCTGACAGCATCTTTGCTAAAGAACGGACTACTCATGCGCAATTTGATGAATCCATCCCGTTGTACTTTGAGTGATGTTTCATGGAGTAGATATTCTCCGAAATTATCCCTGTCAATAAGAAAGTTTGTAGCAAATCTGAATTGATTCTCAGTCTTCTCACGTTCGCTAAAATACTTTACACAATAAGCGCCGTTCAACGATGTAAAAAAAACGAATGCAAAAAGGTATGCAAATGATGTATATCCAATTCTATCGAATCCTCTGTTTAACCGTAGTACCGCAATCAAAGCGAAATAAGCAATGCTGATAACCAGTGATGATAGATAGGGTTGATGAGAGTAGATATTAACGCCACTAAACACTAGCAAGCCGAGAACAAAGGCAGTACCTGTCCTAATCAATTTTTCTTTCCTGATTATGGTATCGATAAAAACATGCGAAAACAGGAACGAACAAATCCACGATATCAATATCGCTACAAATGCAAGTATTCTGAGCAAACCAAATTGAAGAGATTGCGCTATGTCAAGCGGAATAGATGAGTTGTTATAAAGTGTCTGAATAACAACGAACGGATAAAGCCCCGCGAACAGGAAACAAAGTACAGCCAATAAAGTCTTAGCAATACCTGCGAAAGCAGTCGATGATTTCTCGAAATATATCTTTATCTGTGTACGATTTCTGAAAAGGAAATAACAAAGTGCCAGTACTACCAGTTGGTTTAAAAGCAAGTCACCGAGTGATGCATTGTAATCTGATGATGCAAAGTATTTCGGATCAAAGAGGCTTGTGTGGATTAATTCCATTGGAAAATTCGTCCAGATCATGAGAAGACGAATGCTGATTAAAGAAAGTGCAAGGAATAAAAAACCAACAACATTACTCCTCTCCTTCACCATCGACAGTACTTTATAAACAAGAAAAACAAGACTCAATAGAGCACCAACCAGCAATAGTACTGCGGTCAATCTGTTTCGTTCATGAAGCAGGTATGAGTCAGCAGGGGAAGTAATCCGGAACAAACTTACATTGTTAATTACAATCGGATAACCAGAGTCAGCACCTGCCTCAAGGATACCCACGTTACCCTGTGGAAAAATTGCCTTGTTCCATTGAGGTTGCAGATAGTTATTTTGAATCTTAAAACTTGAATAGAGAGGAATTACGCCAAGCAAAAAGGCGTCATTGCCGATCTTCCATTTCCTGACAAGATAATCACCAGCTGTAGTCTTGAATAGCTTAAGTGTAAATTCATTACGACCTTCCTGAAAAGTAGGAACATAGTGGTTATCATTCCATCGAACCAGTTCGCCATTATTATAAACAAAGAATACGCCATGGGAGGACGCCGGCAAACTTATTTCAGATTCACGTGATCGTTCAATAATGGCGCCTGCTTCGTGCTCCAGTTGTTTAAGTTCAGCATGAAGCTTACTGGTTATTTTCTTTGTGATTGACTCAGGCGAAACATCTCGGAAAGAAAGATATGTTGCCACTAATCCGCTTAGCAGAAATAAAAGAAAAAGAGTTAACGGAATAGTGTACTTAGACTTCAAGCCGGTGCGATATCTTACTTACTAATGTAACGAAAAAGCCCGATACAGACATTTGCAAACCGGAAGATTATCCTCTTGCATCAGGAGCATATCTGATACCTCCAAACAAGTACAGGTATATAATTCTTGAATACCGATAGTTCAACGGCGCGATCAGCACCATAAAGGATATGACACATACCATGTACACCCAATCTGCAGGATTGTAGAAATAGTATAATAGTAAACTAATGATAAGCATGCACCCTATCGTTATTCCGTAGCCAACATACATCGCTCCCTGATAAAAACCTGGCTCTGGTTCAAGTCTGACCTCACAATGCGGGCATGTTGTATTCATTGCATTGAACCTGGCTACACGAGTGACAGGATGGGTAAAGATGCTACCTTCTCTGCATCTGGGACATCTACCTTGCACTAAGGCCGCTGCGTAAGATCTTGCCATTTGCTTTACTTGAGCGGTACCAAAGGAAACCAAGCGTTAAAATCGCCAGATATGGCATGATTAATAAATACAGAATACCGACGTTAAGACCGGCTGCAATACCTGGTTTACCATTACTATAATTGTTTTCAATTGTGGCACGGCACATGGCACATTGCGCATTGGATGCCAGCGACAACAACAAGAAAGCCACACTTAATATCAATCGCTTCGTGTACATGTTATTTGTAGTAAGGACTAATCATCAGATAAACAATTACACCTGTTACTGCTACATACAGCCAGATGGGAAAAGTAATTTTTGCCAGGGCTTTATGCCTCTCAAAATTACCACGTATAGCCCGCACATAGGTAAAAAGCACCATTGGAATTATCACCACTGAAAGTACAATATGCGTCAATAGTATAAACAAATAAAAGTATCGAAGAATTCCCTCGCCTCCATAAACCGTCTTATCACTGGTCATGTGGTATATTACGTACATCACCAGAAACAGCAACGATAGAAATATACAGCTCTTCATTAAACGCTCGTGGAGCGTTCTGTTTCCATTCTTAATAGCGATTACTGCCGCCACCAAAAGAATAGCTGTAAGGCCGTTTATGGAGGCGTAGATTGGCGGAAGAAATGAGGTATCATAACCAGGTACCTTATCCACGCCAAATAAAACTGCTACAACTACAGGTATGATAATCGATACCGCAATGATTAACTTATTATAGGGTTCCTTCTTCTCTTCCATATCAATATCTCTTCAAAATAATATCCAACTCAATGAACAAGCGATCAATCTCTTCCCGATCGTACGACTTATATTGCCCTCTGATCAGTCCCTTACTATTCAATAAGACCATGTCATATTGATCTGTCATAAAGAACACACAGTCTTTCCATGCCTTGTATTTGTTTGAAGGCGCTAACGTCAATTGCTTCAGCGACTGGTATTTTTCTGTCACTTTCTCCTTGGGCTTAGCAATATCAGATTCGGCTACAGCATACCATACCAGCAACAAACTGTCATTGGCAAAATTCAGCTGTTGCATCACGCTGTCTGAAACGTGGTAGGGAATTGTGGGAGATGCGCATCCTGCAACTGGTGCAGGTGCTTTAACCTGATACAACGACTGTACCGCAAACTCATTTCTTCCAAACATCTTCAGAAACAGGAATACAAATATTGGCAGTAACAATGCCAGAAACAGAAACAATGCTTTTTTACCTTTCATTCTATGAGCTCAAAAAAAAAGGCTTAAGTATTAAACCCAAGCCTTTTTATAAAATCATTATTAATTAGCGAACTGTTGCAATGGCCATACCTTCATAAACGAAAGCAACCAGCATCCACGCTATGAAAATCAATGGAATAAGGATTGACCAGAACAATACTTTCACCTCATAACGTAAGTGCATAAATTCACCAACGATATAAGCTGCTTTTACAATTGTTAACACAACGAAAATAAATGTCTTCAATGGGCCATGACCCATTGTAAAAGCTATGATAAATTCGAAAGCTGTTATAATACCAAGAATACCAGCTACCGTCCAAAGCTTCTTAATCTTCTCTTTGTTTGGAGGAAGTACCTGTACGTGTGAAGTTTCTTCTGAATGCGACATAACTATATATGTTAGCGATTAATGTTTATACCAAGTAAAAGAAGGTGAATACAAATACCCAAACAAGGTCTACAAAGTGCCAGTAAAGACCTACTTTTTCAACCATTTCGTAATGACCTCTGCGTTCGTAAACTCCCGTTACCGTGTTATAATAGATCAGGAAGTTAAAGCATACACCAGAGAATACGTGGAATCCGTGGAATCCTGTAATGAAGAAGAAGAAGTCAGCGAAATCTGGCGGACCATATTGGTTGTGAACAAGGGTAGCACCGCCGTCAGCTAAACCATTTCCAACGATAAAGTGAGTCCATTCCCAAGCCTGGCAGCTTAAGAAAGCAATACCACCAATAATTGTCCAGATCATCCATTTCTCAACAGCAGCGCGGTCCATACGGTGACCAGCTTCTACAGCCAATACCATGGTCACGCTACTCATGATCAGGATAAAGGTCATGATACCTACGAATACAAGTGGTGCAGTTAATCCGTGGAAGAAAGGAATTGCTTCAAATACTCTTTCAGGGATTGGCCAATAGGCAGATGAAAAAACAAACTCTTCAACGGCACCAGTATAGGCAGGGTGTGAAGAACGCACTAAACCATAAGTAATAAGAAGTGCTGAGAATGTGAATGCATCTGAAAGAAGAAAGAACCACATCATGAGTTTACCATAGCTGGCGCCCATGGGTGAAGTTCCTCCGTCCCACACGCTCCGGCCAGGAGCTACACTTGCTGTTGATGTACTTGCCATAAGTATATTGTTGTTGTTTATTATGTCTGTTTAAATTTCTCTATTTGTTAATCATCAAAAAAGCCAACAAATATAACCAAAGAACATCCAAAAAATGCCAGTACGTAGAACACAATTCTATCGTAGTCATGTTTTTTGAATGGACTTTAAAGCGGTAGGTTGAATTTAAGACAATTATCAGAAATATCACACCTCCCAAAATATGGAGTCCGTGTATACCGGTTAAGACATACAGGAACGAATGCGACACATTTCCACCTGAAAAGTGTTCATTCAATTTCACCAATTGTCCCCAGGCCATCCATTGGCCGGCAAGGAACGCAATCCCTAAAATCGTAGTGATGGTTATCGCTAACTTAACTTTTTCCAGACTGTCTTTTCTCGCAGCCCGTACCGCCCAAAACATCGTACCACTGCTGGCCACGATAATGACTGTGTTAATCCAGAACTGGTCAGGAATGACTATTTCTGCCCATCCTGCTTCGGCGCGCTTCACAATATAAGCACTCGTCCAGGCCGCAAACAGCATGCACACCGTGACGATAAAGAGCCACATCGCAAACTTCTTGGGGTGCATCCCCATTGGTTTCTTTGCCTCTTCAACTATTTTAATTTCAGTAGCCATGTCCCTCATCATCTTAAACTTTATCCAGCAAATAGGCTATTTGTACAATTGGTAAATACAGAAATGATCCAAACATGATTCTCAGAGCTGACTGTCTGCTGCTGGTCTTCATGAGTGAAAATGTCTGCGCTAAAAACAATACACCACATACCACCGCTACTATTGCCGAGTTAATACCTGTTATTCCAAATTTGGCAGGTAGCAAGCTCAAGGGTAATAAAAACAGTGTATAGATCATGATCTGAATAGCGGTGTTGAGGTCCTTCTGTCCTCCTGACGGAAGCAATTTAAAGCCTGCTTTCTTATAGTCGTCGTCTGCCACCCAGGCAATTGCCCAGAAGTGTGGGAATTGCCAGATGAACTGAATTCCAAAAATGATTAATGCCTCGTATCCAACCGTTCCTGTCGCTGCAGTCCATCCCAATAATGGAGGCAACGCACCTGGAATCGCACCCACAAAAACGGCAATAGGCCCTACCCTCTTAAGCGGAGTATAAACAAAGCTATACAGTATCATGGAGATCACTGAAAGAATAGTTGTCAGTGCATTTGAACACATCCACAAAATGCTGGTGCTAAGAATAAAGCATACTATCCCGAAAACAGTTGCTTCATTTATTGAAAGGCGACCTGTTGGCAACGGCCTGTTTTGAGTCCGTGTCATTAGTTTATCGAGATCCTTCTCAATGATCTGATTAACAATTACAGAAGCACCTGACAACAGGAACCCACCAATGAATAACATCGTAAAGGTGCTCCAGACAATTTGAGGGGAAGCCAACACATATCCAAAGGCACACGAAAAAGCTACAAGGAAAGAAAGCCTGAACTTCAATAATTCGAAGTATGCTTTTGCCTTTGAAGCTATCAGCGCTAAACCCGTAAGATTATCAATTTGCCCGGCGATCATCGATCTATCAACTACTTTTTATCTTCAATTTCAACAAGTACAAAAACTGCCACCCAAAAGTCAAAGTTGCCAGCAGTAAGTGCAGTGGTTGTAAGAATGGAGGAACTGACAAATAAGCCATTCCAACACCTACTAAAATTGTCCCCAAAATTAGCAGTATTAATACTAGTGAGAAAGTTTTCAACTGTTCAGTTTTAATCAATTTCACTATGAGAATTACGTGCAACGCCAACACAAACCACGAAAACGAGCGATGCAAAATAAACTCTCCACCAAGATTTGCCACCCACATATCGCGGCCAAATTTGCCAGCTATTAAATCAATGCCTTCACGCACTTGTGTACCAAAGAAGGTCTGAATTAACAGCACTACCATGCATGCTAACAGCAGCCAGAATGCATGCGGCGAACCAAAATTTCTCTGATCACTAACCTTATACATCAGGTAGATCAGCATGGCAACAATAACCAGTGCCAGCGCCATATGCAATGTGATTGTCCATGGTACCAGGTTGGTTGAGACCACTACAGATCCTATCCATCCCTGAAAGCCGACAAGTACAAAGCAGCAGACCGCTACTATGGTTATTACCCTGGTTGTATTCCAAAATTTCAATGAAGCAACTGCCACTGCGAATATCAAAAAGCCGATAATCACACCAACAATTCTATTACAGTATTCAACCCACGTTTTTGTCGAATTGAAATCTGCCTCCTGCAATATCGACTTATCATTAAGTATTGCATCTGCCGTTTCCTTCAAGCCAAAAGCATTGAGATACTTTGCAAACTTTATATTCTTCTTCTCGCGATAAGCCGAGTACTGTTCTTTATAATTCTCAGGTAAGTCAGAAACAGAAGTTGGAGGCACCCATGCTCCAAAGCACTTCGGCCAGTCGGGGCATCCCATTCCTGATCCTGTACTTCGCACGATACCTCCAACCATTATCAGGAGATAAACTGCAACTAATGTTGAGACACTTAACTTATAAAACGATCTCTTCTGCTTTTCCACTCACCTCAATCCAAAGAATCGCTTATCTGTATCTCGCGTTTTTTAGTGATGTGGTGTTGAGCCACCTACTACTATTGCACCGTCTTTGTCTTCCGTTTCTAATTTGATCAAGTCATTTTCATGAGGCAAATTAGATTCTGGTGTTTCAGAGAACGGTATATGCTGAGGTATAAAGTCTTCAGCCGCACCTGGCTTGCTGTAATCATATGGCCAACGGTACACAGATGGTATTTCACCAACCCAGTTACCGTGTCCCGGATTACGAGGCGTAGTCCACTCAAGTGTGTTAGAATTCCATGGGTTAAGCGGAGCCAAACGACCACGGAAAATGCTGTAGAAGAAGTTGAACAAGAAGATGAACTGTGCGCTAAGCGTTAAGATAGCCGCCACACTTACCAATGTATTCAAATCCGCAAAGCCACTGAATGTTTCGAAGTTAGTCCAAGAGTAGTATCTTCTTGGAAAACCAGCGATACCAATATAATGCATTGGGAAGAACACCAGGTATACACCAACGAATGTAATCCAGAAGTGAACATAACCAAGTTTGTCGTTCATCATTCTGCCGAACATCTTAGGGAACCAGTGGTACACACCGGCAATCATACCAAAGAATGATGCACTACCCATTACAAGGTGAAAGTGGGCAACAACGAAATAAGTATCGTGTAATTGAATATCAATAGCAGAGTTACCGAGGAAGATACCGGTAATACCACCGGTTAAGAAGAACGATACAAGACCGATTGAGAACAACATCGCAGGTGTAAATCTCAAGTTACCTTTCCAAAGAGTTGTAACATAGTTGAAGATCTTTACCGCAGAAGGTACCGCGATGATAAGTGTCAACAACATGAAGATAGACCCTAAGAAAGGATTCATACCTGTTACGAACATGTGGTGAGCCCACACAATGAATGACAGAATAGCAATGAACAACATCGAACCAATCATGGCTTTGTAACCGAAGATAGGTTTACGCGAGTTTGTAGCAATGATCTCAGATGAAAGACCTAATGCTGGTAACAATACGATGTACACTTCAGGGTGACCTAAGAACCAGAACAAGTGCTGGAACAAAATAGGGCTACCGCCAACGTGTGGCAATGCTTCACCACCAATGTAAATATCTGATAAGTAGAAACTAGTACCGAAGCTTCTATCGAAGATCAATAATAACGCTGCAGCGAAAAGTACAGGGAATGATAACAAACCAATGATCGCTGTAAAGAAGAAGGCCCAGATTGTAAGTGGCATGCGTGTGAACGACATACCTCTGGTACGCATGTTAATTACCGTAGTAATGTAGTTGATACCACCAAGTAGCGAGCTCACAATGAACAACGCCATGGCAACCAACCAAAGTGTCATACCCGTACCAGAACCTTTTATAGCCTGTGGTAATGCACTTAATGGAGGATAGATAGTCCAACCACCACCAGCAGGGCCGGTTTCAAGGAAGAACGATGTAAACATGATAACGCTCGACAGGAAGAAGAACCAGTACGAAAGCATATTCATGAAACCAGAAGCCATATCGCGGGCTCCGATTTGAAGAGGGATAAGGAAGTTCGAGAATGTACCGCTAAGACCTGCAGTCAATACAAAGAACACCATGATCGTACCATGCATGGTAACGAGCGCCAGATAAAACTCCGGATCAAGTTTACCTTGTTCGGTGATCCAGCCATGAAGGATTGGTCTCAACCATTCCAGATTTGCATCAGGAAAACCTAATTGAAGACGGAAGATTACAGAAAGTGTACCTCCAAGCAAAGCCCAGAAAATACCTGTAATAAGGAATTGCTTCGCGATGATTTTATGATCCTGACAAAAGATGTATTTCGTCCAGAAATTACCTTCATGATGTTCGTCATGAGCGTGGTCGTCATGAGCGTGAGCACCGTGATGTGAATGAATATCAGTTGTTGCCATGTCTTAAAATTCTTTATTTCGTTTCTGCTACTGCTACTGGTTCGGTTGTTGTCTGTGCTACAGGTGCAGATTCTGTAACAATCCCTGCTATTACCTTAGCAGCTTCTTTCAAATCATCTGGTACTTGTTTCAAGTAGTCAGGATTTTGTTTTAACCAAGACTCCTGAGAAGCCTTCCATTTGTTATATGTCTCCTCATCGTCTACTACCACAGGCAACTTCATTGAGAAGTGACCTTTTCCACAAATTTCAGTACATGCTAACTCGTAGTTAAAAGCTGGGTTACCCAATTTCTCACGCATCTCAGCTGTTGTTAGTGTCGCAACGAACTTGAACTGAGTTGGCATACCTGGTACAGCATCCATCTTCACGCGGAAGTGAGGAAGGAATACGCTATGCAACACATCTTTTGCTCTTATTTTCAATAAGATCTCTTTGTTAACTGGCAAGTGAAGCTCAAGTGACTTAAAGTCATCGAACGACTTCTTATCCTTCATATCAAGACCAAACTCGTTACCTACGTTGTCGATAAGTTTGAAGTTCGTCTTTCCAAGTTCTTTATCGCTACCTGGGTAACGAACTGTCCATGCAAACTGCTGGCCGATCAACTCGATAACCTCAGCATCTTTTGATGCAGGACCAGTAATATCATTCCATGCACGAAGACCAGTGAATACAAGTACTGCCAATACAATTGCCGGAATAATAGTCCAGGCTAATTCAAGGAAGTGATTATCAGGGAAGAATTTAGCCTTATACCCTTCTTTGTATTGATACTTATAGATGAAAACGAACATTACAATACTGATGATGGTGAATGAACCAACAACAACAACCATTGTAATCCAGAATAACTTATCTGTCAACTTTCCATGCTCAGAAGCAACAGGCAATGTATAGTCGTGGAAGAAGCTGAATGAATACCAGAAGAAGGCAACTAAACTCACCACCATGAACACGATGAATAAAGCCGCATTAACTTTATTGCTCGTGCCGATTTTATTAGGATCCTTACCTTTTGCAACTCCAACCAGACCACCGATTCTGAAGATCAGAAACAGGATCAAAAGGATCAGAACTACACCAAAACTTATAATCAAACTCATCATAATACTTTATCTGTTAAATGTGGTGGTTCAGACTTTCTTCTAACATAGGGTGATTCTTTCCTATCAAAGGAATCTTTGACAAGGCGTTCAGAACAACGAACAAGTACACCGCAAAGAAGATCAGTGCAGTACCAATTTCAAGGAAACCAATGCCACCATCCAGTTTCATTACACCTGGCGTAACCATGTTATAAAAATCAAACCAATGACCAACAATGATAATCGGACAAACCAATTTCAATGTAGACACCTGACGCTTTGCATCTCTTGTCATTAATAACAAGAAAGGAAGAACAAAGTTTAGGATTAGGTTCGTGTAGAAAATCCATCCATAAGGGCTGGTCTTCATACGTTCAATGAAGTATACAGTTTCTTCAGGAATGTTAGCGTAGTAGATCAACAGGAACTGACCAAACCAGATGTATGTCCAGAAGATAGAGAATGCAAATGTGAATTTACCTAAGTCGTGAAGGTGATTAGAGTTAACCACTTTCAGATAACCAGCATCTTTCAGGTAAGCCACGATCAACGTGATCATAGCAAGGGCCGTTACCCACCAGCTTGCGAATACATACCAGCCAAACATGGTGCTAAACCAGTGTGTATCGATACTCATTACCCAGTCCCATGCTGCTACCGAAGAGCTCACACCGAAGAAGATAAGAAATACAGTAGATAACACTTGTGACTTGTGCCAGTATTTAGTGTCCTTGTCTAAGTCTTCAGCAAGCATTTGTTTTCTGATCCACACCAGAAACATATACCACATGGTGAAGAAAAGGACCATACGTAAGATGAAGAACAACGGGAATGTTCCGCCAGCCAATGGCCAGAAGAAGAATGGAGCTTTCTTAGCAATGATTTTATCAAAGTGTTCGCCTTGCGTATATAATCCTGCGTGTGTCCAATGGAAAACATCGTGCTTGGTTACGAACCAAAGAACCAATGTCAATACACCGGCAACTGGGATCCAGCTACCCATTGATAATGGAATACGCAACACCCCTGCCGACCAGCCAGCTGATGCAGCAAACTGAATAGCAACGAAGAATAAACCGATAAGGCCAAGACCGATGAAATAAACGTTATTCATCCAAAGGGTTGTGAACAGTCTCTTCAACCAGGTTGCAGTTTCATGATGACCTGCGCCTTCAGCGTGATGAGCTTCAGCAGCGACAGCACCATGTTCATCGGCACTGGCCACTAATTCTTTTTTCACTGAAAGTGAACCATGTTGATGTCCATGACCAGCAGCAGGAGCTTCATGCCCTCCGCCTGTATTCATGGCCAGTACAAGTCCAAGCACGAAGAAGAAAATACCTGCAATCAGAAGATATACAAGCTTCTTTTTTGTCTCGGGCTTAAATACATATTGTTCGTCTGCAACTGTGTGATGAGCCATTGTTTTGTCGTTATCCTTTACGCTTTATCTTTTTATATCGCTGCCAACGGCAGTTTATACTTATTATCTACTTCTGCAATGTTTTTACATACTTGGCAATCTTCCAGCGGTCTTCAACACTGATCTGTGAAGCATGTGACCACATAAGGCCTTTACCCATTGTGATAACGTGGAAGATGTGACCTTCTGTAACACCTTTCAATGCATCGCTTGTTAAGTTAGCAACACCATTGTAGGCTGGTCTTTCCACCATGGCACCATCAACCAGAATTTTTTCAGAAACGGCTACCTTACCATCACCTTTTCCTTTTGCACCGTGGCAATGATCGCAGTATGTTTCATACAAAATTTTACCATCAGCTATCACCGCAGCAGTCGAATCCAATGGGTTCTTTAGCGTCTTAGCAGCATATGCAAGGCTGTCTTTGCTAATTCTGTATGGCAACCATCCTTGTGCATTACGTTTTACCGTATTAGCAGGAGGTGTACGCATATTCATGTGTGAGTTCATCACACGGTTATTAAGTTTATTAGAGTTGAAGAACTCGCCGTGACCATCAGGGTATTCTATTGATGTAACGATGCTACCAGCATCTTCATCAGTGATCTGAGTGAGTGGTTCATAGGCAACTGAGTGATACATGTTAGGGGCGTATTCACGACCCTGGTTGTCGCCACCAGCACCACATGCAGTCAATAAAGCTGCGGCTGCAAATGCTATGAACAAGCTTTTTAGTAAGCGCATATTCAATTCTTATATGTTAAATCAAAAATTCTTTTCGTTCACTTCAGATGCACCAGCAGATTTAAGAATCTGGCTCAATTCATCTTTGCTCTTTCCACCATTAATGGCAAGGTCAATAGCCATGATGTGCTTATCTTCGGTACTGCGAAGATCAAACTGACGTGGCCATTTATAAGGTTTCAAATCACTAACGATCATGAATGTTGCAACCATTCCCAACGCTGCAAGAAGTACCGTTAACTCGAACGTAACCGGTATGAATGGAGGAAGTGACACAAAGTTCTTACCACCAATGATCATCGGCCAGTCAAAGCCAAGCATCCAGAATTGCATGGTAAGGGCAAGTGAGGTACCCGTCATACCGAAAAGGAATGCCGCGATTGGAAGGCGTGAGCGCTTATAGCCTAACGCGTCATCCAGACCGTGAACCGGAAATGGTGAATATACTTCGTGAATTTTAACGCCATTGTCTCTGACTTTCTTAACGGCATCGAGTAGCACGTCTTCATCATCAAAAACACCTGTAACGAAATGCTTGTCTGCGTCCATTCTTTTGCTCTTTATTATTGGTTAATGTGATGCGCTGTGCGAATCATCATGTGATACTTTTTCTGAAGTTGCTTTAACAATACTCTTTACTTCGGCCATGTTGATTACCGGGAAGAATTTGGCAAACAATAAGAACGCAGTGAAGAACAATCCAAAGGTGAACAGGTACTCACCGATATCATACATTGTCGGGTGGAACATGGTCCAGCTTGACGGAACGTAGTCACGGTGAATTGACGTCACAATGATTACGAAACGCTCGAACCACATACCGATGTTTACAATGATCGACAGTACGAATGTCGCCACAAGACTTGTTCTGATTTTCTTGATCCAGAAAAGCTGAGGAGAGATCACGTTACAAGTCATCATTGACCAGTATGCCCATGCATACGGACCCTGAACACGGTTATAGAAAGCATAACCTTCGTATTCAACACCAGAGTACCATGAAATGAATAACTCCGTGATATAAGCGATACCTACAATCGAACCCGTTACGATGATGATGATATTCATCAACTCAATGTGATAGATTGTGATATAGTCTTCAAGTTTAAATACACGACGTGTGATAAGAAGCAGTGTCAATACCATCGCGAAGCCAGAGAAGATCGCACCGGCAACGAAGTATGGAGGGAAGATCGTTGTGTGCCATCCTGGAACAACTGAAGTCGCGAAGTCCATCGATACGATCGTGTGAACCGACAATACCAGAGGAGTTGAAAGACCAGCCAGGATAAGCGCTACTGATTCGTAACGGCTCCATGTTTTAGCACCACCTTGCCAGCCAAAGCTAAGCGCGTTGTAAACCTGTGCTCTGATGTTTGCTCCTTGTACAACAGCTCTGTCACGAATAACAGCGAAGTCAGGAATAAGACCAAGGTACCAGAATACAAGTGATACGGTGAAGTATGTTGAGATCGCGAATACGTCCCAAAGTAGTGGCGAGTTAAAGTTTACCCAAAGTGAACCGAATGCGTTAGGAAGTGGCAATGCCCAATAGAAACCTAACCAGAGACGACCCATGTGCATAAGCGGGAATGTTGCAGCACAAATAACGGCGAAGATCGTCATCGCTTCAGCAGCACGGTTGATCGACATTCTCCAACGCTGACGGAACAGCAAAAGAATCGCAGAGATTAGTGTACCGGCGTGACCAATACCCACCCACCAAACGAAGTTAGTGATATCCCATGCCCAACCTACTGTCTTGTTCAGACCCCAGAGTCCGATACCATTCCAGAGCAATGCGCATACGCAGTAAAATCCAAATGCAAACACAGCAAGTGAAACCGCCATAGCGATCCACCATAGTCTGGTTGGTTTACCTTCTACCTGGCAGCTAATGTCATGCGAAACATCTTTAACGGTCTTGCCACCGGTTACTAAAGGATCTCGAACTACTGAAGTTACGTGCATATGAATTGTTAATCGTTATTTATTAGTTAATCGTTATTCGTTATTCGTTAATCGTCATTTGTTATTGGTCATTAGTAGCGTCTGCTATTAACCATTAACTATTAACTCTTAACTGCCGAAGCGTCTTTGTTACGGATCTTCGTCAGGTAATAAACATTTGGCTTCACTCCTATTTCTTCCAATACTGCGTAAGCTCTAGGGTTCTCAGCTAGTTTGTCGACACCGTGAGGTTTCTTCTCGTTAGCTGGTCTGATCTTAAGAAGTTTAGAGATTTTGCTTTCAGGATCGTTCATATCACCGAATACAATAGCGCCGGTTGAACATGATGCAGAACATGCTGTTGTTACTTCACCATCCTTAACAGTTCTTCTTTCTTTCTTCGCAGTAAGTTTACCTGACTGGATGCGTTGTACGCAGAAAGAACATTTCTCCATTACACCGCGTGAACGAACTGTAACATCAGGGTTCAATACCATCTTGCCAAGATCAGTGTTCATGGCAGGGTTAGCATCAGCAAACTGCTGGTTATCGTGGTATTTGAACCAGTTGAAACGACGTACTTTATATGGACAGTTGTTTGCACAGTAACGAGTACCGATACAACGGTTATACGTCATTTGGTTAAGGCCTTCTGTGCTGTGTGTCGTTGCTGCAACAGGACAAACTGTTTCGCAAGGAGCATTGTTACAATGCTGACACATCATTGGCTGGAATACAACCTCAGGGTTTTCTGAAGCATCTTCCAGACCTTTCCAGTCTTCGATATTTGCATCACTGCTATAGTAGCGGTCAATACGTAACCAGTGCATTTCTCTGCGGTTGATTACTTCCTCACGACCAACAAGTGATACGTTATTTTCTACGTTACAAGCTACCACGCACGCTGCACAACCATTACAGGTGTTAAGGTCGATGGCCATACCCCAATGGTGGTTCTTGTATTCGTGACCTTTCCATAAGCTCAGTGCGCCAGGAGCGACAACGTGTGATGGATCTTTGTGTTCACCACCTTCTGTTGCGCCTTCATGACCGTGGCCTTCGGCAACTTGTTCCTCCGCTCTCCATGTGTTAACACCTGGGTGGAATGGACGAGTCCAGTCTTTATGTTTGTATTCAGCAAGAGTAGCTTCCTGAATCACAGTCTGACGACCCATATAGGTATTGTGAGTCTGTGTCTGTGCTATCTGATACTCTTCAGCTTTTAATTGATCGAATTTAACATCGCTCACATTGTAGCTAACAGAACCGTTAACTAAACCAAGCAATGTATAAGCGTTAACACCACCAACAGCAGCAGCTACTTTACCAGCCTTTGTACGACCATAACCTAACGCGATACCAATAGTACCTGGCGCCTGACCTGGTTGAATAAGGATTGGAAGTTTTACTGTTTTACCGTTTGCTGCGATAGAAGCATAAACAGTTTTGCTTTCAGGGTTTGTTAAGCCTTTTGCGTCTTTAGGAGAAATGGTTACGTAATGATCCCAAACAGCTTTTGTAATAGGATCTGGTAACTCTTGTAATAATGGGTTGTTAGATTGTGAACCGTTTCCGACTACGCCTTCAAACACAACAAGCTCTACAGCACCTGCTTTGTAGTTGCTTGCAACGGCGGCGGCAGCTGCATTAACGTCGCCAGCGAAAGTAACGCTCGCATCGGCTACTGGCAGTTCAAGAACGCCGTCATAAAGTGCCTTATCCCAGAAGCTCTGGAAGTCTAGTGTCTGGCCTGTGTAGAACCAGCTCTTCCAGTTGCTCTTTAATACTTCGAAGTAATCAGCAGTTGCCTCACCAGACCAGATCAGGAAGCTCTCTTGAGCTGCACGTGATTTGAAGATTGGTGTGATAGCAGGCTGCGTTAAGCTGTAATGATTTTTCTTAGGTTCAGCATCATTCCATGACTCAAGGTAATGGTGATCTGGTGCAAGGAAGCTAACAAGAGAGCCTGTTTCTTCTTCTTTGTATGCCGTTGCTACAGAAAGTGCTACGCCTTTAAGGCCAGCAGCAATCTTATCACCTTGTGGGTGATCATAAACAGGGTTACAGTTGTAGAAGAATACTGCATCTACTTTACCTGCTTCAATTTCGTTAACGAAGGCTGTCATAGCCTGATCGTCACCTTGACGGTAATTAACAGTAAGCTGAGGAAGGATGGTTGAACCATAGCTTCCCAACATATCGTTGATACCGTTCACTAATATCTGTATAGACTTGTCGTTAGAACCAGCTACCACGATAGCCTTACCACGATTAGCCCAAAGTTCTTCTGCAGCTTTCGCTAAATGTTGCTTTTCAACACCACCTGTAACAGCTGTTCTTCCTGCTTTAGCAGCAATCAGATTATAAAGCTGAGCGATAACAGCTCCTTCTTCAGATGGTTTGATTTGTGTTCTGTAGTCAGCATTGGCTCCAGTCAATGAAAGAATTGACTCGAACTGATAGTGACGTGACATATCACGTTTCTCTTCAGTTACTTCGCGGGTTAACGCGTATTGCTTGCTGATTTCAATGGGTGATAACCATGACGCAAGGAAGTCAGCACCTACACCAACGATAACATTGGCCTTGCTGAAATCGTACGATGGAATGAATGCTGAACCGAATGATTCCTCATTGGCTTTCAAGATACCATACTGAGAAACCTGATCGTATACAACTACCTGAGTGGTAGGATATTTTACTTTGAATTTTTCGATAACAGCCTTCGTGCTTGGGCTAAGAATTGTATTGGTTACAATACGAATCTGACCACCTTTACCAGCTATCTCGGCAAGTTTGCTATTGATTTGCTTGTCAAGATCTTCCCAGCTTACCTTCTCTTTTTTCTCGCCTGAACCAGCTTTAGGGCCACGCAGACGGTCGTTATCATATAAAGAAAGAACTGATGCTTCTACCTGAGCGCTGGTACCACCTTTTGTGACTGATGATAACGCGTTACCATCAACTTTAATAGGGCGACCTTCGCGGGTCTTAACAACGATACTGCAGTAATCACCACCGTTAATGTAAGTCGAAGCGTAGTAGTTAGCCACACTTGGATCAACATCAACAGGCTTATTAACATAAGGAATAGCCTTGCGGATAGGTGCTTCGCAGGCTGCCAACGCAACGGCCGACATACCAAAGCCCATCATCTTCAAGAAATCCCTGCGCGAATGACCAAGATCTTCTTCTGGTCCTGGCTCTACAAACTCCTTATGTGCATCCTTAACAAAGGCGGGATCATTTTTAAGTTGCTCGAGGCCTTTCCAGTAAATCTTTTTAGATTCTTCCATGAACCGTTATCAGTTATCAGTTATCAGTTAATCGTTATCAGTTAATAGTTGTATTTGTTTTGCGTTATCAGTTCGACTATTAACAATTAACTGATAACTTTTTCTCTATTATTAATAGTGGCACTTGCTACATTCCAACCCACCAATGTTTTCAACTTTCATAGCATCCTTGCTCGATGCGTTATGAAGTTCAACCAGCTTGTCGTAGTAAGCGTTACCTTTTGTGTTAACATCTGTCTTGCGGTGACAGTCAATACACCAGCCCATTGTTAATAAAGAGTGCTGACGAACGACATCCATTTCCTGGATTGGACCGTGACAGGTCTGGCATTCTACGCCAGCTACATTAACGTGTTGAGAGTGATTGAAATACGCCAGATCTGGCAAGTTGTGGATACGTACCCACTCGATAGGTTTGTTTGTTTCGTATGCTGTAACAATTTTAGCAATTTCAGTATCGCCAGTGTAAACACCTGACTTCACCTGATTGTGACAGTTCATACATATATTAGGAGAAGGAATGTTGGCACTCTTGCCTTTCATTACTCCGGTATGGCAATACTTACAGTCAATTTCTAACTGTCCTGCGTGAATTTTGTGAGAGAAAGCAATTGGTTGCTTCGGTGCATACCCTTGCTGAACACCTATTGATAACAATCCGTTGATGACAGCTTTGAAACCTAATGCTGCTACAATGAATGCTACTATAAAGATGAATGCTGAACTGCTTGTTACAGAGGTAAATGTATAAGGTGATTCAACCTGATCTTTTTCTTCTTCCGTTAAGTCTTTATTAGAAAGGAATCTCTTCAGTGCTGACACCAGGAATCCTAACACTACTAATAATAATATAAGAATGATAATCATCCCTACGAGGATGATATTCAGGTAAGTCGATGGAACACCTTGATCCGCTGATGCCGTCTGAACCGGAGGACCATCTACAACTGCAGGCTCTTCCGTTTCAGTCTCTTTCTTAACATAAGAAATAACCGCCATGATCTGCTCATCTTTCAACGAAGTGAAAGCAGTCATCTGCGTCTTATTATTATCTGCGTAAAGTTTTACCGCATAAGCATCGCCACTGGCAATAACTTTAGAAGAGTTCTTTACGAACGCCTTGATCCAATCAAGTGATGGCACGCGATCGTAAACTCCGGCAAGTGCTGGACCTACCAGTTTTACTTTTACACGGTGACAAGCTTTACAGTTCGCATCAAACAACGCTTTACCCTCGCTGATTACAGCTGGGTCAGTTGACAATTGTGCTTTAGCAAAGAAACTTGTGAGCGTAAAAAGAAATACTAAGGAGAGAAACTTAACTGCGGAAGAAGTATGATTTTTTGTCATGTTAGGTTTAGTGTCCGTTATTTCGACAAGTGGCACAAATCTACTACCCCAAGTCATTTTTTCAAATTTATTTTATGAACAGAACCACATTTTCATGCGAAATTTCAACAGTTTTGGCCATTCTCAGTCAGGTTACAGAAGTAAACTACTACAGCAATCGGAGTAATTTAGAATGAGTATAAATAGGCTAATGTTTTCGCCCAAAACAGTATCAAATGAGTCCTTTTGAATATGTAATTGTACTGGTTTCAATAATCCTTGGTTTGGGCATCACAACCATTCTAACGGGCATCGCCGAACTCATCAAACACAACAACTTCAGGTGGTATACCCCTTACAACATTTGGATCATACTGGTGTTTGTATTGCACATTCATGAATGGTGGGTAAGCTATTCGCTCAAAACAGTTCAGGCATGGCATCTGCCCATGTTCCTTTTCATCATCCTCTACCCTATCATCCTCTACGTGCTGGCTCACCTCCTGTTCCCGTCCGATCCGAAAGAGGAATTCAATCCGGAAGAATTCTACTTCAAAAGTTATCCCAGATTTTTTATCTGCGCCATCATTGCCCTGGTACTTAGCATAACAACCAACTTCACGGTAGCAGCGTTTGAAGTACACGATACTCTGGCCCTGGTTGGGCAGATCATTCAAGGAAGTGTTGCCATCGTGCTACTGGTACTGCTCCTTACAAAAAATAAGAACAGTGTTGTCCACGTCGTCATAGCCGTATTCCTGCTAACCATTGTCATTATCAGTCTCTTCGTAACGCAGGAAAGCCTGACGATCGAAAACTAATATCTACTTCGACCACCCTTCAATACCCAAACCGAAGAGTGCGAAGTCATATTTCACGGGATCTTGCGGATCTATTTTTCTGAGATTATCCGTTAATTCAAGTACGGTTTGCCAGTCTGTTTGCTTTCGTTTAATGAGTTTGAGTTTCCTCGCCACCCTGTCAACATGTACATCGCACGGACAAGTAAGCTGCGCGGGCGATATATTGTTCCAGATACCAAAGTCCACACCACGGTTGTCATTGCGCACCATCCATCGTAAATACATACTTAGTCGCTTACAAGTCGATTTTCTCAAAGGTGAGGCAATGTGCTTTTTCGTTCGCACCGGATGATCTTCCAGACTGAAGAACAGATTGTAAAAGTTAACCAGGCCTGCTTCAATGGTGTCAGCCTCTTTCGAGACCATGAAGGCCTCCTCAAGCGATTGATGATTATTGTAAAACCATTTCAGAAACTCTATAAAGTACAGCGTATCGGTGGCATTGAACGTACGGTGTTTAAAACTTAAAAATTGCTTAAGTTCATTTGGTTTGTGATTGATGATAAAGTTATGCGGATCATTATCCATGAACTGCAACAACTCGGTACACTTCTTTATAATAGTGACTCGCAGCCCCCAGGCAAGCGTAGCAGCAAACAACCCTGCAATTTCGATGTCTTGTTTCTTTGTAAACAGATGTGGTATCCCTACCGGATCGTTCACAATAAAATCCTGCTGATTATAGTAGTCTGATTTCTCATTGAGAAAATCCTTTAGCTCATCGGGTTTAAATCGTACTGCTTTTCTCAATTTAATTTTTCTTTAAAGTCGGTTCGCCTTTAGAAAACCATCGCGCTACGTTAATTGATTATAGAGATTACGCCTAACGCTTTAATCTTTTTTTAACCTATCTACCAATCTGTAAAAATATGAACCTACAAAACATGTTAAAAGCATTGGCACTTATTGTCGTTGCATTTTCTTTATCACAATGTACAATAGTACGGCCCGGTGAAGTCGGCATTGTACAGAGGTTTGGTGTTATTAAAGGAGAACCCATCACACAAGGCATTAAGTGGTATGGTCCATTATCATCAACCGTAGTAAAAATCAATACACGTACGGTTGAGAGCTTTAACAACCTTCCGCTCCCCACCAAAGAAGGTTTGAGTGTTAATACTGAAATAAGTCTTTTGTATCACGTTAATCCGCTTAACGCAAAAGAAGTCTATACGCGCTTCGGTCGCAACTATGAAGAGGTAATGGTGTTGAGTAACTTTAGAGCAACCGCCAGAGAAGTCTCGGCGCGTTACTTCGCCAAAGAACTTTATGCTACCGAGCGCACCAAAATTGAGCAAGCCATTGCCGATGAACTTAAAGGACACATAGCACAGTATGGTTTTATTGTGGATGCTGTTCTGCTTAAGGATATCATTCTGCCCGCCCAGCTGGTGCAAGCTATCGAGAATAAGGTAAATGCCGAGCAATCTGTACTGCAGATGGAGTTTGTCGTAGAGAAGCAAAAGAAAGAAGCCGAACGTCTGGTTATAGAAGCAGAAGGTATCAAGAAAGCCCAGACCATCATCAACGAGTCACTAACCGACAAGCTGCTGCAATACAACAACATACAGATGCTGAAAAGCCTGGCCAACTCCAGTAACGCCAAAGTCATCGTAACCGACAGCAAAACGCCTCAGTTGATGATCGCACCTGAAGGCCATTAACCACCCGGTTTATTCGATCAACTTAATCCAAAACCACCCTGTTTAGCTGCTGGTTGGTTTTTTATTGCCCTTTCCCTGTACGCTCTCCCGACTTAGTCTCGTAGCAGCCCCGTGTCAGTCTCGTGGCAGACTTATTACTGTTCTAGATGTTTTAATCTATTATCAGTTATATTTTCCATAGATATTCCACTGCTTTAAAAGAATGGAACATCTGTGGTATATATATGGCACATATATGGAATATCTATGGAACATCTTCGAGTTTAACACGGGACTAGCACGGGATTAATACGGGACAACGACGGGAGAGCATGCTGATTACGTCGGGTGAAAGTTGGGTAATCTGTAGACTATTGGGCGGCAAAGCGTTTTTGTACAGGAAGGCGTACGCGAGCAGCTTAGCCATTGCCGGGGGTAACGCCAACTGCACAAACCAATGCCCATCCCAGGCACAGATTTGGTTCAGCACATCCATGCCCGATTTTAGGAGGCACAGATTAAGTTGCTGCGGGGCATGTTAAAAGACGACTGCGATATCCAGGAGCCCTGCGTGCTCTTGGGTATCGCAGTCTGGTTATAGGTCTCGAAACATGATCTTTCAGAATCATGTTTCGAGAATACGAACAACACAAGGCTATCAAAATGCTACAAGCATTTTGATAGCCTTGTGTTGTTAAGCTGCGCGCGTACGTCCTTCCTCGCATCACAAAACGCTTTGCCGCGCAATTTCTTAAGCAACTTACTACGAGTGCAAGGCCGATGGTGCAGCTAATTAGATGTATTTCTTTTAGATTAGAGAATTGAATTGCATTTCTGAAACACGGACGATATGAAAAAATGGTTGAAAAGGATCTTATGGGGTATCATTGCATTGGTTGTCATAGCATTAGGGTATGTTTTAATAACCTTCCCTACCGTGATGGCGGGTATGGTTTCTAAAACAACATGCTCGTGCGTGTTTGTTACCAATCGCACGGTTGAGAGTGTGCGCGAAAAGGAACTAACCGTATTTCCCGGACTCTCAAGTGCCGGTATTGATGTTAACAACAACGACTCGACGGTAACAGCATTGGTGTTATGGAAATCGAGTAAGGCGATATTCAGGAAGGGATTAGGATGTACGCTATTGTCTGAGGCTGATGAAGCAACAGTGAGAGCTCAGAAGATGAGTTTACCTTCTGCGGCAATTAATAACGATACGATTAAGTGGCCAACGGGTAATCTCGTTCAGGATACTACGCTTGCGGGTATTGATTACGATGCTGTTCATAAGGCTATTGATAACGCTTTCGCGGATGTTGATCCGGCCAAGCCTGTGTTTACGCATGGTGTTGTTGTGGTTTACAATGGCCAGCTTATTGGCGAGAAGTATGCTGAAGGTTTTGATTATCATTCGCGTTTGATGGGCTGGTCGATGACGAAGAGTATTACGAATGCGCTTGTTGCTTTGCTGGTGAAGGATGGCAAGTTGAAGATTGAAGATGCGGCACCTGTTGCCGAGTGGCAGAATGATGATCGTAAAAACATAACCATCAATAATCTTCTTCAAGCCAGCAGTGGACTGCGATGGTCTGAGTCTTACTTCGTACCGACGTCAGATTTTCATAACATGTTTATACGAAGTGATGATAAAGCGGCGTATGCTGCAAGTCTTCCTTTGAAGCATAAACCGGGTGAGTTCTTTCAATACTCGAGTGGTACAACAAACATCCTTTCAAGAATTGTAAGAAAGACTGTGGGTGATGATCTGTATTATCGCCTGCCCTATGAGAGATTGTTTTATAAGATTGGAATGACCACTGCAATAATAGAACCCGATGCATCAGGTACGTTTGTAGGCTCATCATACAGCTTTGCTTCGGCACGCGACTGGGCGAGGTTTGGAATGTTGTATTTGAATGATGGAGTATGGAATGGTGAACGCATCTTACCTGAAGGTTGGGTGAAGTATACATCAACACCTGGTGCTGCTGCAAAGGCAAGGCAATATGGTGCACAATGGTGGTTGAACCTTGGGGCTATTGATGGAAAAGATGTTGAGTATCCTGGTTTACCAAATGAATCGTTGATTGCCGATGGCTTCGAGCGACAATTCATTGTAGTGGTGCCATCAAAGAAATTAGTTGTTGTACGTCTTGGAGTAACACACAATAAAAACTTTAGCATGGCTAATCTTGTTAATGGTGTTATTGAGGGGTTGCCCAAGTAGGATAATTGCTATGACCGATATCGAAAGAACTATTCAAAGATTAAAAAACGAAGGACTCAAATTCGGGATCGTTCTTAACCCTCCGGCGACTGAAGGGGAATTAGTTGATTTCAAGAACACATTACAAGTTGATTTACCCGCAGACCTTATCGAATTCTACAAGAAATGCAATGGTTTTGAATCAGATGATTATTTGTTTCGAGTTATTCCATTAAAAGAAATAATTGAGAACAAAAACGAGTTTGAACCGGACACTTTCAGTTTTGCAGAATATATGATTTACGCTGATACCTGGAATATTAAACTGAACGCTAATTATTCAAACAGCTACACAATCGTTAATCGCAATCACAATTCTAATGAACCTGTCAAGACTTGGAATTCACTGCACTCATTCCTAAATGAATACCTTGATAGAAAAGGATTGTTTGGTGAACAAGGAATCTTGAGGGATTAACTTAGTCAATTAAGTTACTTTAATTACCGGAACACTATAATTTTGGAATCATGAAGCACACACCGTTCCGTTTCAAACAATTCGCGGTACATCACGATCGCTCCACCATGAAGGTTGGCACGGATGGTGTACTCCTTGGTGCCTGGGCCAATCCCGCGAATGCGAAAACAATACTTGATATCGGTACGGGTTCAGGATTGATTGCGTTAATGCTTGCACAACGTACATCGGCTGACGTGCAGATTGATGCTGTGGAACTTGAGGCTCATGCATCGCATGAGGCTCAGGAAAATATTAATCATTCTCCGTGGGCAGATAGAATCAAACTTTATCATGCGGCCATTCAGCAATACGAAACCGATGTGCGGTATGACCTCATCATATCAAATCCCCCCTATTTTGAAAACAGTCAGAAGCCACCTGAAGAAAAACGAACCATAACCCGCCATACAGACACGCTGCCATTTACAGAGCTGTTGCACGCGGTTGAAAGGTTATTGAAAGAGGATGGAACATTTAACGTGATTCTGCCCTATACCGAAGGAACGGCTTTCATTGAACTTGCGGGAAGTCATAAACTGTTCTGTACGCGTAAGTGGAGTTTCCTTACCCGCGAAGGCAAGGCAATAGAGCGATTACTGCTTGAGTTCGCTTTCCATCAAAAAACGATGGAGACCAATGAGATTCTTCTTTATTCAGAAGGAGAAAATTGGTCTGATGGTTACAAGGCGCTAACCAAAGACTTTTATTTGAAGCTTTAGCGTAAAGTGGTTTTTAAACCCGAAGGGGTGAAATGATTATAGTTTGTCCAATGCATGATTAGTCCAAACCCCGGAGGGGTGACATTATAAATTCAATGCTAACGTTGATGAAGTGAGTGCTCACAACGCGGCAAAACAGATTTCTTTTCATAGTAGTGACAGTACGCGCATTCTGCATTGTATCGTATTTATTTTCTACAATAATGCCATCCCTACGGGATTGCGTGGATGCCGAGTGGCGTCTGTTTCTTTACATAGCATTGCTGGGGTTTGGTGTTGTCCTACGAATCCTTATTTCTACAATAATATCATCACTCCTTGAGGCCATGCGAGCTTAAACCCACCTACAGGTAGCTCCTAACCGAGCTGAAAACAAAATCTTTCCAATTTCCAGAGACAGGGCGCTGCGACGGTGCGGAACGGTGCCGACATTGACGAAGGCCCAGTAATAACTCAAATATTTGTCAATTTGGCTCCTTTTACCCGACTTGGAAGATTATTGCGTTAAATGAACTAAAAACCGGAAAAATCAGGTATAGACAGGCTCGCTTTTTGGTGTAACTTTAGGAAAGGTTGAAATTATTGTAACTGTAAATCAAGCACTTATAAAATATAAATTATATGTTTAAACATATAATTAGCTTCTTGCGTTATAGCACCATCAAACATTAAAACTTAAATACTAAACATGAAAAAAATTACTTCATTATTCGCCCTTATCCTTATTGCTGGTGGCGCGTTTGCTCAAAACTGGTCACTTGATAAAGCACACGCTAAACTTGGCTTCGGTATCACGCACATGTTGCTTTCTAACGTAGAAGGTCAATTCAAATCTTTCGATTCAAAATTCACTGCAACTAAAGATGATTTCTCTGACGCTGTTATTGAATTGACTGGTGATGTTAACTCGATTGACACAGATCAGGAAAAAAGAGATGAGCACTTAAAAGGTCCTGATTTCTTTGATGCTGCTAAATTCTCGACACTTACTTTCAAGAGCAAGTCTTTCAAGAAAGTAGATGGTAAGAAATACAAGTTGGTTGGTGACCTTACACTTCACGGTGTTACCAAAACAGTTGAATTAGATGTAGTTGTTAACGGACCCATCGTACATCCTTACTCTAAAAAGAACGTTGCTGGTTTCAAGATCACTGGTACACTTAAGAGAAAAGATTTCGGTATCGGTGCAGGATATGCTGAAGCCATGCTAAGCGACGAAGTTACAATCGACGCTAACGCAGAATTTACAAAAGACTAAGGCTTGCGTTACAATAATAAAATAAGCTTTGTTATTCTTAACAAAGCTTATTTTTGTTATTATAGCATACCAGCCTTTTTTAGAACCTATGAAAATTGAAGAAGAGATCAAACAAACTAAATTCAGAAGCTTTCAGCAAAAGGCTATCATTAACCTGATTTATACTACCAACTGGCTTGCCACCAAACAGCAGGAGTTCTTAAAGCCATATGGCATCACCATGCAGCAGTTTAACATACTTCGCATTCTCAGAGGCCAACATCCTAAAAGCATTTCCGGTACTGAGATAAAGTCTCGTATGCTGGATAAAAACTCAGACGTATCGCGATTGCTTGATCGAATGGAAACCAAACTACTGATTACGAAAGTAATCTGCCCGTCAGATAAGCGCGCAGTAGACGTTGCTATTACCGACGAGGGTATGAAAGTCCTTCAGGTAATCGATAAGAAAACCGAAGAGCTGGATGCTTTTCTTGACCTTACGGAAGAAGAAGCAGCCATCTTCAGCGATTTATTGGATAAGGCAAGAGGTTAGTTAAACCTTTGCCAGTTCTTCTCTTACAAACTGCATCAATTCCTTTATATACTCACGGCTGAAGTCAAATTTGATATCAGCTGCTTTATATATTTCAGGTATCGTTCTCATGTAGCCCAGCTTCAGGGCATTGAGGTATCCATTCAAACCTTTAGCACGGTCTTTTCTGAAGTTACGCCATACAGCAATAGCACCAAGCTGGGCCATACCATATTCAATGTAATAGAATGGCACCTCGTATAAGTGAAGTTGTTTCTGCCATAAGTAATCTTTGGCATCCTGCAAGCCGCTCCAATCGGTAACTGTATCGGCAAACTGATCGAAGATCTTATTCCATTCCTTCTTACGATCTTCTAATGAATGATTAGGATTCTCGTAAAGCCAGTGTTGGTATTTATCTATGGTTGCTACCCATGGAAGGGTTTCAAGAATATCTTCAAGGTGTTCGCGCTTGGCGCGTTTAAGCTCGGCTTCGTTGGTGAAGAATACATCCCAATGATCCATTGACAATAACTCCATTGACATGGAAGCCAACTCCGCTACTTCCGATGGTGTTGATTTAAAGTCATTGAGTTCAAGATCACGCGTAACGAAATTATGGATAGCGTGGCCACCTTCGTGCATGATGGTAACCATATCACGAAGGGTTGAGGTTGCATTCATAAAGATGAACGGAACACCAATTTCAGACAACGGGTAGTTATAACCACCTGGCGCTTTCGCCTTCCTTGATTCGAGATCAAGATGGCCCATCTCTTTCATGATGGCGAGGCATTCACCCAGGTATGGATCGAGTCGTTTAAAGCATTCGATAGTTTTATCAGTAAGTTCTTTACCTGAAGTAAAGGGCTTTAGTGCCTCTCTTCCTTCAGGGTCTACTGCCTTATCCCATGGACGTAATGAAGCAACCTTAAGAGCTGCTTTACGCTCAAGGGTCATGTCATTCATGATGGGCACAACTTCCTTCTGTATGGCATCGTGGAAGTTGTAGCAATCCTGTGTTGTATAGTCAAAGCGGCCAAGCGACTTAAACATGTAGTCGCGGAAGTTGGCAAAACCGGCGTTGACAGACACCTGATGGCGCAGCTTAATAAGTGTTGAGAATAACTCATCAAGTGTTGCCTTATCTTGTAATCGACGTGCTGATATTTTGTGATAGACGTCTTCACGTTTTGCTCTGTCGGTAGACATTAACACGACAGCGGCTTGTTGAAGAGTGATCTCTTTGCCATCAAGCTCAACAGTCATGGCACCAGAAATCTGTGCGTACTTTTGTGTCTCCGTCTGGATCTCCGTGTACAATGGTACGTTCTCTTCTCGGAAGATCTCAATCTCCTTTTTTAGATTACGAATCATAATATCATAACCTGTTTGTTTTGATAGCTCCGTGAGGAATGACGATGCTGCAGCCTTCTTGTTAAGTTGATCCGATACAGGAGCAATCTCAGGTTGAATGTTCACGACAAAATCCTGATAACTCTTGGTGTATTCCTCATTGTCAGTATAGCAAGTCATTTTGATGTAGCGCCAGGCCATGTCTTCAGAGATGACAGACTCGAGCTCACTGCGATCGTGAAGCCATTTCTTGAGGTCGTTCATGGAATTCAATTCACGACTCAGGAGGTTATCAAAATAAGGTTTCAGAACCTGCCATGATGCTACTGTAAATTGCTCGGGTAAAAACTTCCGTTCCGGACGCTGGGGTATCACTAACGCTGTTGTCATAGTACATTTTTCTAAAGGCGCTCAAATTATAAAAAGGCCTGAAGCTTTCCACAGAAAAACTATTTAACTTATTGTTTCGTTCAACGGTATGCCATGATCCTTCATCAGTTTCCTGATTTGCAGTGGCTTAAGAGGCAAGCAGAACAGCGCTTTATAAATCGTAGAGGGCTGGGCGGTAGAGTATTGCCTACGGAGGGCTGGCCAACGATCATTCTGAACACCCAGACAAAAAACACTTATCGTGATAATATACGTGGACCACTGTCACTATTTACCAATATTGAAGGTGAAAGTTCAGTAGCGGTTCCGGGTAGGTCTGTACGTATTAAGGAAGGTTTCTTTTATCTATCCAATCCTGATCAGCACTATACGCTTGAAGTCGATGAAACTAAACCGACCGAGACATTCAATATTCATTTCGGTGAATACTTTGCCGACCAGGTACTGGCAAGCTTACAGAACAAACCAGAGTACTTGCTGGATAATGATTTTCAGGTGCCATTTGTAGCACATGCATTTCATAACAGACTACAACCCAAAGATGAATTTGTAACAACGATAATAGCACAGCTAAAAGCGCTTGGCGAGAACGACGAGTTGTTTAGAGAGGAAAAGCTGGTTTCACTACTCTCCCATCTGCTGAAACAAGAAGGTGAAGTTGAAAAAATGAAAGACATCATACCAGCTTTGAAAATGTCTACGCGTGAAGAGATTACTCAGCGACTGATGTTTTCAATAGACTATATCTATTCTAATTATCATCAGGACATGTCGTTAGAAGAGCTGGCGCAAGCATCCTGTCTGTCTAAATTTCACTTTCTGAGGCTCTTCAAAATAGCATATGGCAAGACGCCGCATCAGTTTGTCACCGGAGTAAGATTGCAACGTGCTAAAGAGCTCTTGAAACAACCACGGCTTACGGTGAATGACGTAGCGAAGTTGGTTGGGTTTGATAATGCCAGCTCCTTTAGCCGGCTGTTCTATAATACCACCGGCGTCTACCCTACCCGGTACCAGGCAATATTGGCCTGAACCATATTAGCAATTTTTGTCATCACCTATGCTTTTACCTGCCCGTACATTAGCGTAAATTAATATTCAGGTTATGGAAACATCTATGTTATTATTTACACAGGCAGGGTTTATTGTGCTTACGCTTTTATGCTACGGCGTAGTTTTAGTTGAATTGAAAAAGGCTTTGCCCAATACCTCATTCACAATTGAACGGAAGCAACGCATCTGGAACATCGCGTTAGGAAGTATTGTATTCTGGCTGGTGGTGACAAGTGTATTGTCATTGAGTGGCTTTATTCAGGACTTTTCTACTGTACCTCCTAAACTTTTCATTGTGCTGATCATACCATTGCCTGCCATTTTATGGGTAACGTTTTCAGCGGTTGGTAAAGAGGTACTCCGTGTAATACCACCACAGAAAATTATAAGATTGCAGACCTTTAGAGTAATTGTAGAATTGCTGATATGGCTCAGTTTTATTCAAAACCTTTTACCTGTACAAATGACATTTGAAGGCCGAAACTTCGATGTACTTTCAGGTCTTACGGCACCGGTCATTGCCTACTTCTGTTTCACCAGACAGAGCCTTAGTCGATCAGTTGCCATAGTATGGAATGTGTTATGCATGGGTTTATTACTTAACATTCTAACGGTCGCTATACTCTCCATGCCTCTACCCTTCAGAGTCTTTATGAACGAACCTGCCAATACAATTGTCACACACTTTCCATTTGTTTGGCTTCCGGGCTTTCTGGTACCATTGGCTTACGGACTTCATTTTCTTTCATTGAGGCAATTACTGAGTACAAAACCAGCCATCAGCACAGCGCATTGAACCAACGACCGCTTATCAGATAATAGGCGGCCTGACGGAAGCAGATTTCATAGGTGTTAAATGTTTATTAACTTGTACACTTTAACCAATAAACAACCTTATGAAAACCCTGCGCTTTAGCTTACTTATTGCTGCCGTAATACTGGCATCGTGTAAGAAAGAAAAAACAATCGGCTCCATCGAACGCATTGATCCTGAATTGAACTCGATCATCGATGAAGACGCTAAAATGGAAATTATTGCAGAAGGATATGAGTGGAGTGAAGGACCGGTGTGGGTTGAAAAGTTCAACATGCTTCTGTTCTCTGATGTTCCAAAAAATACGATCTACAAATGGACCGAAGAAAAAGGTGCCGAAGTATATCTCACACCTTCCGGATACACAGGGAAAATACCTCGCGGCGGAGAGCCTGGTTCAAACGGCCTGACACTCACGAAAGATGGTAAGCTTGTGCTTTGTCAACATGGCGACCGTCGGGTTGCTATAATGAATGCACCACTAGATTCACCGCAGGCAGATTTCATTTCAATCATAGAGATGTATGATGGCAAGAAGTTAAGCAGTCCGAATGATGCAGCTTACAGAAGCAATGGAGATTTATATAACACAGATCCTCCTTATGGATTAGTGAAGCAGGAAAATGATTCAACAAAAGAAACCCCTTACAACGGTGTCTATCGCACGGCACCGACAGGTTTTGTAACATTGTTGGTCGATTCGCTTACACGTCCGAATGGTATTGCCTTTTTACCTGGAGATAAAACAGTAATTGTGGCGAACTCTGATTCAAACAAGGCCATCTGGTATGCATTTGATATTACCGATCAGGATTCATTAACAAATGCGCGCATATTCCATGATGCCACTGCTGAAGCAAAAACAGAAAAGGGTTTACCTGATGGCTTGAAGATCGATAAAGCTGGTCACGTATTTGCTTCTGGTCCCGGGGGTCTTTGGATCTTCAACGCAGAAGGAAAAGTACTGGGTAAATTAAAGATACCTGAAGCTACTGCCAACTGCGCTTTGAGTGATGACGAGAAAACACTATACATTACTTCAGATATGTATGTTATTCGTTTGAAGATGAGGAAATAATTAAAACCAATATCTTTTCAATAAGGAAGGAATGGCTGTTGTCATTCCTTTTTTATTGGACATCAAATTGTTCTTAGAAGTTCCGTCACATTTGCCACAACCCTATTATTTTCCTTAACTTCAGTATCCTGATCTTTAACCAATACTTGATATGTTACTAAAGAAAATATCTGTTTGCTTTATTTGCGTCGCACTACTAACGGCATTTGTAGCCGACAATGAGACATTGCAGCGAATTGGAAGTAGTGTTGATAAGATGAAAGAATCTGCTTTCTATGTTATTCAACAAGATCAGTTCAATCCGTTTACTGGTGGTTACGATGCAGGCATTTGCAAAAAGATACCTGCTGCAGAACGCGCTGCGCTGGTTACATCAGTAGGAACCATCATTAAGAAATATGCCATGAGCCCGGCTTTCATGGCTGATTACGAGAAGAAAATAAAGGAAGGTTATTCAAGCGATCCCAAACCTGATTTCTCAGAACCGCATTGGCAAGAAAGGACAAAAGAAAAAGAAGCTTCTAATGAACAACTGCTTAAGATGCTTGACGACACATCTGTCAGGAATATGTTTACAGCTGCGTTTGATCTGAACAAGATGATCAACGATGCTTTTGAAAGCAAAGATCCGGACAAGGTAGCGGCATTCACAGGTATTGGCGCGTCAGCAGAGGAATCTAAAGCCAATATGAAAGAGTTGAATACCCTTGCTGGTTTACTCGAGAAGGATAAGGATGGATTTAAAAAAGGATATGCACAATATCTTGCCAGGACCGAAGTAAAAAATGAATTCAAGTCAGAGCTCGACAGTTATAATAGCAGCATTGAAGAACAGAACAGCAGGCTTGCTTTGAATAAAAACGATCAGCTAAAAAAATTACTCCAGAACTTCCTGGACACCAGTACTGATATTGATTTCAACGCCAAGCTTCTACCAGCCGACAAATATGGCATTCGAAAGTTTGCAAATCCTGACTATGAGTCAAAGTCGAGTGAATGGAAAGCGTATTACCGTGCTGGCAAAGCACCTGTTGATGCAGCAAGAGCTTTTGCAAAGCAATGGCTTTCCGAGCTTCCTTAGTCTTGCCTTTTCTCTTGCCTACGCAGTGAGATTTTCATAGGAAGTTTTACACACATGCGCGACAAACGGTTCTGCATTTCATAGTTAGTTTGTGCGCGCGCATTAAAGACTACGCCTATCATTTTCGACAACTTGCAGTTGCCGAAAATGATAGGCGTAGTTAGATACGAGAGCTGACTTCGTCAGCTCACCAGCGTTTTATTATGTTTTGTATGTTCACAGGGGCTCACTTAATTTAATGTCTGAGCTGACCAAAGGTCAGCTCCAGTCAAAGTTCTCAGTATGGGCATGCGACCGCAGGTTGCATGCCCATACTGAGAACTTCATTTTTCGCGAGCACAAGCTAACTATGAAATGTAAAAGCAACAGCGCGAAACTCAGGTGCATGATCAGCAAAACACTTGTCGTGGAAATACCCTGGCTTTGACGAAATAAAAAAAGCTGACCAAACGTGGTCAGCTTCTATAAATCTTATATGCAATCAAACTATACCAAACCTGGTATGTCTACAATTTCATTTACGTCTTCCGTGTAGTTCACACCATCAACTTTAAATCCGAACAGGTTATAGAAGTCGCTCTTGTATCCATCCAGATCGCCAATTGAAGGCAACGTTTCTGTTGTTGCCTGAGCCCAGAGCTCTGACACTTTTGACTGAACGTCACTACGCATTTCCCAGTCGTCAACTCTGATGCGACCTTTGTCATCTAATTGCACTGCGCCATTCGAATATAGTCTTGTATTATACAATCTTTGAATCTGTTCGATACAACCTTCGTGTATACCTTCTTTCTTCATGGTTTTGTAGAGCAGAGAGATATACAATGGGATAACCGGAATAGCAGAACTTGCCTGTGTTACCAGAGCCCTTTCCAGCACATTGGGATCCTAAGCTTAGAATTCCACGTGGACAAGTTGTCGCG
>JADMIO011201693.1_pt1 | contig 57706 bp, 53 predicted proteins | sample 8958161 | NCBI WGS metagenome assembly JADMIO01 (sample SAMN16585339, study PRJNA669376) | soil metagenome | isolation source: Crop rotation soil | place: USA: Cullars Rotation, Alabama | collected 2011 | reverse complement strand
CGACAACTTGTCCACGTGGAATTCTAAGCTTAGGATCCCAATGTGCTGGAAAGCCGCTCTTTGTGTTTTCAAATCGTTGCGCGGCTTCGTTGAGCCACGCGACGGCGCCGAGGAAGTTCACGTCGATCATCGACTTGTCTTTCTCGAAACAGTACTCGTGCCAGCCGACCTCCGGCATGACGCCCGCGCTGTAGATGATCATGTCCAGTCCGCCAAGGCGTTGCGTGATGTCTTGGAATAGAGCAGGGACCTTGTCATAGTCGGTGACGTCGTGTTCAACGGGGAGAATCTTTCCTTGGAACTTTGAGGCGAGTTCTTCGAGCTTGTCGATTCGGCGAGCAACGACGGCGACGAGCGTGCCTTGTGCCGCGAGTTGCATGGCGATCTGCTCGCCCACTCCTGATGAAGCGCCGACGACGATGACTCTTTGGCAGTTAGACATTCAGCGCTCCGCGCTTCATTTGTAAATCGTCCCGATGTCGTGCTTGCGCACTCATCCGGGATCTCGCTGACGCTCGATAAATGGTAAATCGTAAATCGTTCAGATTCAACTCCCCAATACCGTAAGACCGCAATACCGTAACACCGTGCATTTTCAGAACGGCGCCTCCAAGAATGGAATCTTGGTGCCACTCATTGCGAACGCAGCGAGGGCGATGAAAGCGAGGACGCTTAGCAAAATGTGCTTGTCGGAGAAGAGAAGCGATTCCGGCTCTCCGCCCTCATCTTCCGTGAATGCGACGAGGATGTATCGGCTGATGCCGTAAATGACGGGCAGAGCGGTTAGGACCAGAGCAGGGTATCGCTGTGCAGTCTTGCTGTCGATGGCGTAGACGCCGTAGGACAACCCGGCAGCAGTTGCCGACATGATAAGAAGCGCGTCCAGAGCTCTTACCGAATATTGATTGAGGCTCTCGCGGGTAAGTCCGCGTTCTTCGCCTTTCGCGATGAACTCCTGCCGTCGTTTGCCATAACCGAGCATGAGCGCAAGCGCGCCGGTGCAGAACAGCAGCCATCCGGAAATCGTGACGTGGATCGCGGCCGCGCCGACGATGGCGCGAAGTATGAAACCGAGGCTGATAGCAAATACATCGGCAACCGCCGTGTGCTTCATTCGCAAGTTATAAGTCGACTGAAGAATGAGATAGCAGGCGACCAAGATTGCTGCGCTCTTGCTGGCGAGAAGGGCAAGCGCGACCGATCCAACAACAAGGACGGGAGCGAAGGCGAGAGCAAAAGAAGGAGAAATGGCACCCGAGGCAAGCGGTCGATTACATTTCTTCGGATGGGCGCGGTCGCGCTCAATGTCCAAGTAATCGTTGATCACGTAGATCGCGGAGCTTGCAAGACAGAGCGCCGCGAAAGCGAGTAGCGCGGGAATGAGTTTGGTTGGATCGCTTATTCCGCCCGTAAAGAGGGGAGCGGCAAAGACGAGCAGGTTTTTCGACCACTGCTTGGGGCGCATGAGCTTGACTAATGCAGACAAGCTGAATCCTGCTTTTGGCGGGGATTCTTTCGTCGCGGTCTCAATGCCGGTAGGGTCGGCGGGCCGGGTAGCGGTCGATTTCATGCGGGTGAGCCACTATAAGTTTGGCTAGTTTAGGTAACAAGCTGAGACCAAAACGGGTTCGTTTAGGTTCAAGTTGACGGTTTCTTAGCAGGTTTCTTAACTGGGACGACGGTTGCAGCGGCTACCCCTGCGGACAACACCGCCAGTCCAGCCGCGATCATAAACGCCAATTGATAGCCCTTTAAGAATGCTTCCACTCGCGATTTCTTGAGGTCATTGCTCTGGTCAGCCGAAAGATCTTTGGGCACGGGTGCTGCAAGCAACTCGTGCACGGTCGACGCGATTTGTTGTCGGTCTTGAAGAGAAAGAGAGGCAGAGCGGCCAATCAGATCTTTCGCGTAGATGCCCGTCACGACCGCGCCCAATGCAGCGACAGCGAGGAGGCCGGCGATGCGCGAAACCGCATTGTTGATTCCCGAGCCGATGCCGGCTTGTTCTTGCGGTATCGAGCCCATGACAGCAGTTGTTAGGGGAGCAACGGTGATAGTCATTCCGGCGCCAAGAAGAAACACTCCAGGAAATATGGAGAGCCAATAGTTGGCTGAGCCCGCGAATGCAAGGGCAAGAAATCCGGCACTTACGACAAGTGGACCCACTATCAGCGGGAGCTTCGTTCCAAAGCGATTGACCAAACCGCCGGCCCAGCGGGAGAAGCCTCCCATTAATATGGCGAAGGGAAGGAATGACGCCCCTGCGGCGGCGGCCGAATATCCGCGCACTTGGATGAGATTGAAGGGAAGAAAGAAAAGCGCGCCCGACAAAGCTCCATACAAAAGCAGGGTCATAACGTTAACGCCCGAGAACGTTCTGGACTTGAAGAGATCCGGAGGCATCATCGGGTTGCGTGCCTTGAATTGTCGCCACACGAAAATGCAGAGCAGAATTACACCGATTGCAATTGCGACGAGGACTTCGGCGCTCGACCATCCTCGCTCCGGTCCCTCGATGAGCCCAAAGCTAATGCCGCCTAGCGACAGAGCGGCGAGCGCACCACTAAACCAATCGATCGGATGCGACACTTTGTCGCGACTTTCGGGAATGCCAGCAAAAGAAAGAAACACGACGCAGACAGCGATCGGAATATTGATGAAGAACACGCTGCGCCACGAAACGTGATCGACCAGCAAACCGCCGAGGATGGGACCCACTGCGGCCGATAGGGCGCTGCCCGCCGCCCAAACTCCGATCGCCTTTCCACGTTCATTTTCCGGAAACGAACTTGAGATGATCGCAAGGCTCCCGGGGATAAGCATCGCCCCGCCAAGCCCTTGAATGACTCGAGCCGCAATGAGGATGACCGTTGTTGGTGCAAATCCGCAGAGGAGCGATGCAGCCGCGAACAAAATGACACCGGCAAGAAAGATCTTGCGGCGGCCAAGATGATCGCCGAGCGATCCGCCAATGATGATGAATGCGCCGAGAACGAGGGTGTAGCCGTTCACGATCCATTGCATCGCGGCGAGGGAGGCGCCCAGGTTCTTTTGGATCGCGGGTACCGCCACGTTCACGACGGTCGAATCTATGAAGGCCATGCTCGAACCGAGCACGACGGCGGTGAGTAGAACAGCGGGCGACTTCGAGGGGCTGCTGTAGGCGCAGTTCCGCCCGACGTGGTCATCGCAAGCTGTAAGACCGGCCATTCGATTACTTTGACGCCCGCCTCGCCTAATTAGGGCTCATCTGTGCATTCGAGTTGCATCAAAATGCAGGTGTGGATCAATTCGCCGACCGTCGCGCGGAGTTTCGCCGCCTGCACGAGCAGGGATGCTTTGTGATTCCGAACCCTTGGGATGCAGGGAGCGCGAAGTATCTGGAGTCGTGCGGTTTCAAAGCGCTGGCGACGACTAGCTCCGGCTATGCATTTACTCAAGCCCTGCCGGATCATCCTCAAGCATTGAAGGTCGAAGGCGTTTTGGCCAACGTTGCCGCCATCGTCTCGGCGACATCGTTGCCGGTGAACGCGGACTTTCAGGCGGGCTATTCGGAGTCGCTGGATGGACTTGCGGCAAATGTTCGGCGTTGTGTTGAGACGGGAGTTGCGGGACTCTCGATCGAAGATTCGACGGGTGACAATACAAAGCCTTTGTATGCGAAGGAAGAAGCGATCGACCGGATCAAGACCGCGCGAGGAGCGATCGATGCGACGAAGTCTGGCGTATTGCTAGCCGGACGCGCGGAATGCTTTTTGACCGGGTGCGCTGATCCACTGCGAGAGTCGATCGATCGGTTGCAGGCTTATGCAGATGCAGGAGCGGATGTGCTGTTTGCTCCAGGAGTGAGAACGCTTGCTGACGTGCGAACGATGGTGCGGGCACTGCAACCCAAGCCCGTCAATGTTTTGATTGGATGGAAGGCCGACTTCGGCGTTCCCGAGTTGGCGTTGGCGGGCGTGCGGCGGATTTCTGTTGGGTCCGCTCTTTCGCGTGCGGCGTGGGCAGGATTTATGCAAGCGGCGAAGAAGTTGTCAGATGGCTCATTTGAGGGGTTCGCGTCTAACGTCAGCTTTGCTGAGTTGGACACTTTGTTTAGGGGCGACGCAGGCTAAAGACCTGCGCCTACAAACTCGGCAGACTAAAGTCTGCGCCCCATGCGTCAGAATCTCTTGATATGTGCGGCATTGCGGGGTATGTCGGGCCGAAGAACGCAGTTAGCGTTGTTCTCGATCAGTTGAAGCGGTTGGAGTATCGGGGATACGACAGCGCAGGGATTGCTTATTTGGACGCGGGCGAAATCCGGGTCCTGAAGCGGGCGGGGAAGCTAAGTGAGCTTGGAAAGCTCGTCGACGAGCATAAGGCGGAAGCATTTATGGCCATGGGCCACAGCCGCTGGGCGACCCACGGGGCTCCCACCGATGAGAATGCCCATCCACATTACGATGAGCACGAAGCGGTCGCCATCATCCACAACGGCATTATCGAGAACTACTTCGACCTTCGCGAGGAGCTTCTCGGCAAGGGGCATCGATTTCATAGCCAAACCGACACCGAGGTCGCTGCGCATGTCATCGGCGAGGAATATGCGAAAGGCGGACCGATTGAAGACGCAGTACGACGCGGCGTGGCGAGATTGCGCGGGGCTTACGCGCTTGTCATCATTTCTAAGAGGGAACCGGGCAAATTAATCGCGGTTCGCAACTTCAGTCCATTGGTGTTGGGATTGGGGAAAGGCGAGAACTTGTTGGCCAGCGATATTCCCGCACTTCTTCCATACACACGAGAAGTGGTCATCGTCGAAGAGAACGAGATCGCGGTGATCACAAAGGATTACGTAAAGCTCTTCAACATGGATGGTCATGAGCTGCGGCTCAAGCCGATGCATGTTGATTGGGATATCGACTCGGCGGAGAAGGGCGGCCATGAGCACTTCATGATCAAAGAGATCGAGGAGCAGCCGCAGGTCATTCGCCAATGCCTTGCCGGCCGCATCGACGAGAAGAATCGCATTCGTCTTGAGCAGGTCTTCTCAGAGCACGTTTGGAACGAGATCGATCGGGTTAATATCATCGCCTGCGGCACCGCTTATCACGCCGGTTTGATGGGCAAACACCTGTTCGAGAAAATCCTTAGGTTGCCTACCGATGTCTATTATTCAAGTGAATTTAGGTACGGCGACCCGGTTCTGTCCCCCAAGTCGCTTGCCATTTTCGTGAGCCAGTCGGGTGAAACTTTGGATTCCATACATGCGATGCGCCTGTGCAAACAGCGTCGTATTCGCACCCTCGGAATCGTCAACGTTATCGGCTCCGCGCTCGCCCGAGAATGCGATCGAACCGTTTACACGCAAGCCGGTCCCGAGATCTGCGTTGCGAGCACGAAGGCATACACCGCGCAGGTCATCGTTCTTACATTGCTTGCGCTTTACATCGCGCAAGTGCAAGAGATTCCTGGCGTGCGCGTCGATGCATGGGCGGAAGAATTGCGAAAACTTCCTGACTACGCGAACGAAGTCTTGAAATTGGAAAACGACATCATCGCGATTGCAGAACAGATGCGAAACACACCGCTCGTGTTTTTCTTGGGTCGTGGCGCAGATGCCTATGTCGCGTTGGAAGGCGCGTTGAAGCTAAAAGAAATCGCGTACATCCCCACGCAAGAATCACCGGCGGGAGAAATGAAACACGGGCCGCTCGCTTTGGTGCAGCCTGGTGTTGCTGCTGTCTTTGGCGGAACAGACACAGCGACCCGCGATAAATTGATCAGCAATATTAAGGAAGTGCAGGCGCGGGGCGGAAATGTATTGTCCATCGTCACCGACGACGACACGACTGTTGAACGAGTGTCTGACCACACGATCCGTATCCCAACAACCCGGTTTGACTTCCTGAACGCGCTGCTGTCTGCTATCCCGATGCAGATACTGGCTTATCACATTGCGCGTCTAAATGGGTGCGAGATCGACCAACCACGGAACCTGGCGAAGTCGGTTACAGTTGAATAAGGGGAAGACAGCCACCACGGGCTGGTGATTCACCGTATTTGTAGCAGGGTGTGCAGCTCTGGCGCAGTTGTTGCACTCCCATTCGTTAGAACTAGGCAGAGGAAACCTCATGAAGCTTTTTAGACCCACACGCATGCTACTGGCTGCGACCCTACTCGGGTTGGCCATGCTCCCGGTCGCATCGATGGCACAGTCGGGCGGCGGCGACAAGCCGCCCGCGATCCCCCTTTCCGATTACAAGATCGGGCCCGAAGACATTCTGACGATCATTACGCGCGACATGCCGGAGGCATCGGGCGACTTTCCTGTTCTTCAGGACGGCACGATCAGCTTCCCAATCGCAGGCACGATCAAAGCGGCGGGACTCACTCCCGGCGATTTGCAATCGAAGTTGATGGAAGCGCTGAAGAAAGAACTTCGTGATCCGGTTGTGACGGTCAACGTCAAGCAGATGCACATTAGCCGCATCTATATTCTTGGCATCGTCGCGCATCCGGGCTTTTATGATTTCAAACCAGGTTGGCGTCTTACGGAGCTCATTGCTTCTGCGGGCGGTCTCGCATTAGTGCCAGAGCGTCTCACTGCAGTTGTGTTCCGAGCTAACAAGGCAAACGCAACCATTCCGATGAAGGAACTCTTCGTCGACGGCCGAGACGATTCAAACATCGCGCTTGAGCCGGGTGATGTTGTCAACATTCGAACCGATGCGACGATTCGCATCAACGTTGTTGGTCAAGTTGCACATCCTGGTCAGTTCGACATCCAAGATGGTTTTGGCGCCGTTGAAGCAGTTGCTGCCGCAGGTGGTGGCAATGAAGGTTCTGCACTTTCCAAGGCGGTCATTAGCCGAGGCGGCCAGAAGATTCCGGTGAACCTTTATCAGGCGATGATCAAGGGTGATCCAAATGCGAACGTCGGACTGAAGGCAGGCGATTCGGTTTACATTCCTTCGCTTTCTGATCGAATTTCGGTTGTTGGTACGGTGCAACATCCGGGCACTCGATTCATTCCCGATGGTCGACCTTACACGATCATGGATGCGATCTCCGATGCGGGTGGATTGGCGCCTCGTGCAAAGCAGAGCATCATCCTCGCTCACATGACCGAGGATGGCAAGGTCGAGCAAAAGTCGGTGGAACTGAAGGATCTGGGCATCAAGACACCGGACATTCAGCTTCACGACCGAGATGTGGTCTTCATCCCCGAAAGCGGTAAGGAAGACGCCCGAGGAACGGCTGCAAGCCTTAACCTCTGGTTCTTGCTGAAGAACATCTTCGGCGGCTTCTAAGAAACTTCAATCGGCGCGGTTTTGAACCTAAAAACCGCGCCGAGAATACAATCTAGGACACACGAACAAGAATGTCGGGATCGCTTCTCCTCAAACGGATGCTTATAGGCTGCGCTGTCGGCCTTGCCCTGGCAATCGTCGTGTCCCTCCTTACTCCTAAGCGCTATGAGGCTCGCGCCGAACTCGTGCTTATGGGCAGCGCGCCCGGGCATGCCGCTCCGATCCTTGGAGGCGAACTGGAGACACAACTTTCCCTGCTCCGGAGCGAGGGCGTTTATCGAGAGGCTTACAAAGCTGCGCTGCGCAAGATAGACGCGGAACGCCGTGCCTCGCAGCCATCCAAGCCAAACCTGGGCCTTTACAAGCTGTACTCGGTTGATGCTAATCCCAACTCTGGCGTTGCCATGGTTCGAGTGCAAGCGTTTGATCCGCAGTTCGCTGCAGATCTGGCAAATCAAATCGCCCTCATCTATAAGGTCACTCGCGCAAAAGCAGACGAGGACGCGACGAAGGGTCAACAACGAGATCTTATTCGTCGCGCAGATCGCGCCAAGCAAGACCTCGATGATGCGGAAAGCAAACTTAGGGCTTACAAAATTCAAACCGGTTCGCCGGACCTAAACCAAACTACGCAACAGACACTCAGCTATCTCGCCACATTGCAATCGCGCTTGAACGACGCCAGGTCTGAGCTTTCCCAGACAACAGTGACGCTTCGAAGCATTCAATCGAGCATGCGCGTGATTCCGAAGACGATTCGCGATCAGGTGGAGAGAGGACAGAACACGCAGGCTGTTGCGTTGCAAAGCAAGCTTAACGATCTGCAGAGCCAGCGCATCGATTTTCTTCGCACTTTCACAGAAACCTCCAGTCGTGTAAAAGCGGTCGATGACCAAATTGCACAAGTGAAGGTACAGCTTTCGGAGGCAACGAAGCAAGGTTGGGAGGACAGGGGATACAAGGAACTTAGCAATCCCGAATATCAGAACCTGGTTTCTCAATATGAAGATTCGAAAGCGAAGAGCGCGGCTCTCACCGCTGAAATCGGCAACCTGAATTCGACAATCAACAAAGTTCAAGGCGAAGTGGCAAAGCTTCCCGCCGCTCAACAAGAGATGCAGCGGCTCCAGCGCAACTACGATTTCGCGTTGGCGAAGAACAAGTCGCTTCAAGATCAGCTGACTGAGAAGCTTGCAGACGGATCGACAACAGAAGCGGAAGTAACCACGATGTCGGCAACTGCTGACCGCACGCCGGTTGCCCCAAACGTTCCTCTACTGCTGATGCTTGGGGGCGGTCTTGGCTTGCTGTGCGGCGCCATCTACGCCTACGCAACGAGGAAGCCGGATACCTCGCTCCGCACTTCGGGCGACCTGGAGCGGCTTACGGGACTGGCAGCCAGTGCGGTCATGGCCCTGCCTAAGCGCAAAGAAGACCAGATGTTGAAGGCGCTCCCCGACGGCAGAACCAAGCCGGCGGAGGCCTACCGCTTCATGGCGCTGACCATGCCTCCTGGCGAGGGTTGCAAGCGCATTCTGTTCACGGGTGTCGGTAAGGAAGCGGGATGCAGCAATGCGGCCGGTCAGTTCGCCCTCGCATTGGCATGTGAAGGGCATGCGACGTTGCTCGTCGATTGCGACTTCCGATCTTCATCTTTGACTCACGTTTTCAATTCCGAGCAGAAGCCAGGTCTGAGCGATATCCTTCGCAAGACCCTGTTGCCGAGTGCGGACAACGACGTGCATCTGGCAACGCAGCATGCAAACTTGCTGTTTTTGCCGAGCGGAAGTTCAGGAGACGGATCGATCGCCGATTTCTCGCACTCACAGTTGCGCGCTGCGATGGAGATGCTGGCTGAGCAGGCCAACATGATCGTGCTCGACACGCCGCCATGTGATGTCGTTACTGACGCAGTGCGGTTGTGTCCGCTAGTTGACGAGGTTTATCTTGTTGTTTCCGCGGAAGACACTAAGTCAGCGAAAGTCAACATGGCTCACCGCATGCTTGAGCGTTGTGGAGCGAAGCAAGTCAACGTGATGTTGACGGGTGGAGATCCTAACGACGCACCGTTCTCGGCGGCGTGACTTTTCTTCGGGTGTTTCAGAGATTCATTGAGACGCTCTAGCGGATCGTTCATGTCCACCACATGCGTGTCGTGAACATAGGACACAAGGATCCAGCCTTTTTCCGTCTTCCTATCGAAGTAGTATTTTCCGGGGCGCGCGTTGATCTCAACGTAGTATTTGCCTTCGGAAGTGTAGACGCCGGTTGCGCCTGGCAACTGCGCGACATGAACTGGTCCAGTTGCTGCATCCTCGATAGCTCTTATAGTGGCTTGCTTACTTGATTTGAAATTGTATTGATACGCCCGGAGTTCTAGATACTCCATCACATTTATCGGGCGATGACCGAGAATGCTTGGACCCTGAGAAAGGGCTTTTCCCAAAGGGGTCGAACACCAAAGCGCGAAAGCAATTGCGGCCGTTACCATGTCTGGATTTAAGACGGCTTGAAGATGCCCTTTTGTCGAAACAAAAGCTTAATGAGGCGCCATAGGCGATTTAGGAGAGGTTCCTCCCAGCTGGTGCTTCAGTTCCTGGATCTCATCGTATTGCCGAAGCAATAGGTGCCGGAGTTCTTCAGCGGTGCGATGGTTATCGTACACGTACTCTTCAAACTCAAGCCGATGGGGATCGTTCAAATGTGGATTGTCGACTACACCCATAGTGTCAAGGTAACACTCGGCCCCTTGAGTTACAAGCATGACCCGCAAATGCTGTAGTTATTGCTATCAACTTGCAATGCCGCCTTAGGGTTGCGTACGGCATGAGGACGGAAAGGGAACGATCAATTCAGATGCCGATTAATGGCTGCGCGATACTTCGTTCGGAAAACCTCAGAGTCAAACAGGGAAGCACGTTTCTGCAGGATTTCAGGTTCAAAAGAGCGCTTCTCCAACTGGCGAATCGCCTCGGCAAGGCTGGCTGGAGTTTGCTCCATGAACTGCACCCCGCATTGCTCGGTGACGGTCTCCGAGGCACCGCCCTTGCCGAATGCGACCACGGGCAGGCCCGCAGCCATCGCCTCGACCGGCACGATGCCGAAGTCCTCGTAGCCGGGGAAGAGAACGCCCCGACAGCGTGACATCAGGTCCTTAAGGTGTTCATCAGGAAGCCGTCCGTGGAAGACGACGTTGTTTACGCCACTTGCCATCTCCTTGAGTTTCTCGGTGTACGGGCCTGCGCCAACGATGTTGACTTTGGCGCCTGTGATCTTTGCCGCCTCGATCGCCAAATCATATCGCTTGTAGCGTATGAGACGTCCCCAAAGCAGATACCCCTCATCGTCGGACACGCGCTTGACATCCGACCATTTCTTTGTTTCGACCGGCGGATAAATAACTTCTTCGACTTCGCGTCCATACACGGAGCGAATGCGCGCGGCAGTCGTTTCCGAGTTTGCGAGAACGACGTCCGGATTCTTGGACGCCAACAAATCAAGTCGCTTTAATCGCTTGACGATTGCGCGGCGAAGAGGATCATTTCCGCTTGCGCGATCATCGATCTCAGGAGCCCACAGGGAACGCGCCGGCGTGTGATAGTAGCAAATATGCAGCGCATCCTTTGGTTTCTTAACGTGGTGCGCAAACGTATGGCTATCGGTGAGAATCAGCTTGTAACCCGATAGATCGATGTGCGAATAGACGTCGGCAAGGATCGGCGCATAGATGAAATGCCGAGTCTTTGATAGCGGCATCTTGCTCAGCCATGTGTCTTTGACCTTCGCATTTGCCAGCCATGGAAATCGCGCGGGGTTGTACTGCGCGGTGAAGACGGTGCCAGGGAACAGCCCTAGAATCTCGCGGAGAACTTCTTCCGCGCCGCCGGGAACCGTGATCCAGTCATGGACAAGCGCGGTTGTCTGTGGATCCGGCATGAACTAGATTGTGCCAGGTAGCCGGAGGCTTAGTAGGCGCCTTCGGCTCGAAAGATGGCGGCGGGCGTTTTGCAAAGGATTTTGAGGTCGGTCCAGAAGCTCATCTCATCGATGTACTTGTGATCGAGCTGCATCCACTCTTCGAAGGAGAGATTGCTGCGTCCCATGATCTGCCAGTAGCAAGTCATGCCCGGCTTAACGCTAAGGCGATAAGCGGCAAAGCTGTCGTACTGCTCGACTTCGCGAGGAAGCGGGGGGCGAGGTCCGACGAGGCTCATGGTGCCCCGGATGACGTTGAGAAGCTGAGGAAGCTCGTCAAGGCTTGTGCGGCGAAGGAATCGACCGATTGGAGTGATTCGAGGATCTTCCTTCATCTTGAAGATCGGGCCGTCCTTTTCGTTCTGCTCAAGCAGGTTCTCAAGGCGTTTGTCGGCATCCACGTACATGGTGCGGAACTTGACAAATCGGAATGTTTGACCGCCGATGCCAGCGCGCTTGCACATGTAGATGATGGGCCCACGGCTCGTGATCTTTACAAGCAGGGCGATGAGCAGGAACAGAGGCAGCAGGAGGATGCAAAGGACTGAGGCGACAAGGAGGTCTAATACTCGCTTCCAAAAGGCATAAGGAAGGCTCAGCGTCTGGACCTGAAGTTCAACTAGGCCTTTGGGCATCGCTATTGTGCGGTGACTCAATCGTTTCCCCTCTCGAATCTCAATTTCCGGTTCCCCGATCATTGTTTGCGCTACCGTGACATCTCACGGCACACGCCGCGTCTCTGCATTATTTTAAGCCGAGATACAGTGAACCTGATCTTCTGACTTCAAGATTCGGACCATTGCTCCAATATTCGGCCGGCCAACTGGTAATTATCTCGGCATCTAGGCTGAACCGATGGTGTGGTACTCGAGACCAGCTTTATCCGCTCTCGCTTTCCCGTAAACCCGGCGGCCATCGAACAAGATTTTTGCATTCATGCTGCAGGCGAGCCGATCCAGATCGAGGGACTTGAATTCGTTCCACTCGGTTACCAGTACCAATGCGTCAGCCCGGTCAGCGACTTCGTAGGGGCCCTCGCAGTACAGGATGTCAGGGAAGACCTGCTTAACGTTGTCCATGGCGACGGGATCGTAGGCTTGGATTTTGCCGCCGCGCTTCAAAACCTCTTCGATGATGACAAGCGACTTTGCGTCGCGGATGTCGTCAGTGTTGGGTTTGAACGCGAGCCCTAGCAAACCGACTGTTTTGCCTTTGAGTCCGCCGATTCTGTTCTCGATGCGGTCCACGAAGTGGGTCGTTTGCGTTTCGTTGATCTCCTGGACGGCTTTGAGCATCTGGAAGTCGTAGCCAAGAAGTGCAGAGCTTTTTACGAGGCCCTCGACATCTTTGGGGAAGCAGCTTCCGCCCCAGCCAAGACCGGCTTGGAGGAACTGATCGCCAATTCGTTTGTCCAATCCCATGCCTTTGGCGACGTCGGCGACGTTTGCGCCAGATGCTTCACACACGCGGCTCATCGCATTTATGAAACTGATCTTGGATGCGAGGAATGCGTTGCTCGCATATTTAATGAGCTCCGCGCTGTTGAGATCGGTGAGGATCATCGGCTTTTCAAGCGGAGCATAGAGCTCAACAAGCTTGACCGCGGCTTCTCGTCGCTTAGCACCGATCACGATTCGATCAGGATTGAGCGTGTCGTGAATCGCAGATCCTTCTCGCAGGAATTCCGGATTGCTGACGACGTCGAATTTGTCGTCGGGCACTCCTTGCTCTCTTATGATATTTCCGACGACATCACCGGAGCCCACAGGAACGGTGGACTTATTGACGACCACCGTATATTCGCGGATAGCCTTGCCGATCTCTTTGGCGACCGCTTTGACGGCTGTCATATCGGGCGTGCCATCTGGTCCGGGCGGGGTGCCCACGGCGATGAAAACTATTTCGCTTTTGTCGACCGCTTGGCCGATGTTGTCACTAACTTTGAAGTAGCCGTCTTCGAGGGTCTTCTTTAGCATCTCTTCGATGCCAGGCTCGTAAATAGGCGGGATGCCTTTTTTGAGCATGTCGATCTTGCGCGGATCGTTATCCACGCAGATGACTTCATTTCCGAGTTCGGCCAAAACGACGCCGGTGACGAGGCCAACATAGCCCGTCCCAATTACTGCCACGCGCATCACAGTGAGTTTATCCGGGCAAGAATTGGGCCAACTGTCCGCCTTTGGGAGTGCGCGAATTCATTCGCGCTTTTCCCTGCTACCTCGTAACAAAGCGCGGCTTGAAGCCGCGCACCCCCAAATCAGGTCAACACAACGCTTGAGCCATCCCCCAAAACAAGGCGGACGGAGCGTGGCCTTGTTTCGGACTGCTGCACCGTTACATTGCGACCGATGAGGGAGCCTTCAATTCGGTCGGGGACGTCGCAAATGCTGCAGTCGGCGAGCACAATCGAGTGCTCGATCTCGCTTCGGCAGATCTTGGTTCCGGAATCGATAGAGGTGAATGGGCCGATGAATGCGTCTTCGATCACGCAGTTTTCGCCGATGATGGCGGGACCGCGGACGGTGCTGTTGATGATCTTGGTGCCTTTTCCGATGCAGACACGACCCTCGACCTTCGACTTGCCTTCAACGGTTGCTTCGTTCTTCGCCTCTATATCTTCGAGGATGAGGCGGTTTGCGTCGAGCATCGCTTCGACCGTTCCCGTGTCCTTCCACCAACCGGTGACGATGTGGGAGCGCACGTTCATGCCATCGTCGATCAATGATTGAATCGCATCGGTGATCTCGTACTCGCCGCGTTTCGACGGCTTGAGTTTTGCGATCATGTCGTGAATGCGACGATCGAAGAGATAAACACCGACGAGGGCGAGATTGGATTTCGGCTCTTTCGGTTTTTCGTCGAGATGGAGCACGACGCCATCCTTCATCTGGGCGACGCCGAAGTCTTGCGGATTCGGAACGGGGGTTAGAAGAATCGTTGCGGCAGGTTTGTGCTGCTGAAACTCGCCAACTAATTCCGCAATCGACGACTTGATCAAGTTGTCGCCGAGATACATGATGAAGTCTTCATCGCCAAGAAACGGCTGCGCGGTTTTTACGGCGTGGGCAAGGCCGAGCGGATTCGGTTGGGGGATGTACGTGAACTTCGCGCCAAATCGTGAGCCATCGCCGAGCGCTTTCTCAATCTCGCTGTTCGGCTCCAATACGATGATTCCGAAGTCGGTAATGCCCGCTTCGAGGATCGCATGAATTCCGTATTCGACGACGGGGCGGTTGGCAACGGGCACCAACTGCTTTGCAATCGCATAGGTGAGGGGTCGGAGGCGGGTGCCTTTACCGCCGGCGAGGATGAGCGCTTTCACAGGCTCTAATTATGAGGGATTTCCTATTAAGACGGGATGAACCCCTCCCCTGCAACCCGGAGGCAGATGGTTCGTGCTGCAGAGGATTGCGGGGGAGGTCCGTGAATGGAAGTCCGTCGCGGAGCAGGACTGGAGAGAACGGGGAGGGGGTGCAATTGCCAGCGGTAAATTCAAACAGTGCGTATTAGGAGCCGGGACGAAACCGCGATTGAGCGCTCAAAAGAGCTTCGCGCAAACATGAGTCTGCCCGAGAAGATGCTCTGGTCTCGCCTTCGCGGTCGAAGACTGGGATTTACTGTTCGCCGTCAATACGCACACGGGCCATACATCATGGACTTCTATGTGCACGAACTTCGTTTGTGCATCGAGATTGATGGTGCAGGGCACGAGTTGCGAGAACTAAAGGATGCACTTCGATACGAGTACATGAAAGCGAACGGAATCACGACGATTAGGATTTCGGCGCAACGAATTCTCGAAGATGTTGATAATGTCGCTGAATCTCTGTATCACAGTTTCTGTGAAAGGTCCGGACGTGATCCGCTAGGGTTGAGATAGTACTTGCTGACACCCCCTCCCAATTCATCCTCAGTCGCAAGCTCCATCGGATTCATTGACCTCCCCCGCAATCCTCGCCATGCCGCACAAACCATCGGCGGCTGCGGGTTGCAGGGGAGGGGTTTTGGAGAGCATGTTGACGGTCGGATTTTACTAATGGGCGCGCAGCGCAGCTCTTATTAGGCAAACGCTCGGATAAACGGGGAGGGTGTAACTCTCCAGTTACAGATCTTCGCCGAGATATTTGCCGTAGAACGACTTAATAAAGTCTTTATAGCTCGGCAGCTCCGCGATTTCGCGCCACCACTTCTGGTTGTCCTTGTACCACTGCACAGTCTCGCGCAGGTGCTGTTCGAAATCTCGCGTCGGCTTCCAGCCCAACTCCTTTAGCGCCTTCTCCGTTCCCATAGAGTAGCGCTTGTCATGCGCGCCTTTGCGTGGGTCTTCGATCTTCTTAATCAGAGATTCATCTCGTCCTAACTCATCCAAAAGAATTCGGACAACCTCTCGGTTCTCTTTCTCATTGCGCTCGTCGCCGATGTTGTAAATCTCGCCGGGCTTGCCCTTGTGGAGCGCGGCGTCGATGCCTTCGCAGTGATCCAGCACGTGGATCCATTCGCGAACCTGGGTGCCTTCTCCGTAGAGCGGAACCTTTTTTCCGTCGAGCAAGCGCACGACGAAGAAGGGAATGAGCTTCTCGGGATACTGCCACGGACCGTAGTTGTTTCCGCCGCGCGTGACAACTACGGGAGTCTTGAACGAAATGAAATGCGCGCGTGCTTGAAGGTCGCCGCCAGCCTTACTGGAAGAATACGGCGTGTTTGGCATGATGGGCGAATTCTCGTAGAACTTGCCTTCGTCGATCGTTCCGTACACTTCGTCGGTGGAGACGTGGAGCATGCGCTGTACGCCGAGATCGCGTGTTGCTTCCAGCAAACAGTGAACACCCGCGACGTCTGTTTGAATGAACGAACCGCTTTCTAACAATGAGCGATCGTTGTGCGATTCCGCCGCGAAGTTGACGATGTAATCCGGTTTCTCCGCTTTGATCAAACCGTTTACAACGACGGGATCCTGGATCTTGCCCGCATAAAACCGCACGCGTCCGGTGTGCAACAGATCTTCAATCGTAGAAAGATTTCCCGCGTAGGTGAGAGCATCGAGAATTGCGACTTGGCAATCCGGATACTTCTTGAGCACCAAGCGAACATAGTTGGACGCGATAAAACCGGCGCCACCGGTGACGAGGAACTTCAAAGCTTGTACCTCGATCCGGTTTCTTCTTCGTGACGGATCTCATCGACCGGTTCCTTCTTGCCCCAGCCCGCGTAAAGCTTGTCGGGGAAGTTGAGGACCATTCCATCTTCTTCGCCCACATTCTTATAAGCGTGGATCACTCCGGGCGGCACGGTGACGAACACGGGATTGTCTTTGCCGACCGCGTGCACTTCGTGTCGATCGCCTTTTCCTTCGCGCGATTCCCAAAGATGCAATTCCATCTTTCCGTAAAGGAAGATGAATCCATCGGTTTGGTGCACGTGTTCGTGCGGTCCGCGGCTGATGCCGGGAAGCGTGACGCTGATGTAGCCCATGGTGGGCTTGAAGCCTTCGGGCAGCTCATCGTCTCGGTAAAGCTCGATAAGCCAGCCGCGCTGGTCGGTATAGCGCTTCATCGACTTGATGACAACGCCTTCAATCTGAGATTCAGTGGTGGACATAGGGGGTACGGGGAGAAATGATACTTTCCTAGGTTCTCGAGTTGCCCGGTTCGGCAGCATGGACGCTCGATATGGGCATATACAATGAAGCCGTGAAAGGGATTGGGATCAGGTTGCTTTGGATGCTTGCCCAAGTCGCTGCCTATTTCGAGGTCTGGGTATGGATTGCGCAGCGAAACCGGTGGGTAGGGCGCCATCCCGAGTTAACGGACTTCCTAGCGGGAATGGGTCTCGTAGCTTTGATCGCCACCTTCGCGCTCATTGGAGCGAGATTGCCCCAAGCAAAAGTTAGCAGTAGTGGGAATTTGATTCAGCTACCCATCGATCCACTGTCCATAGGCGCAGCTTTTCTTTCTATCGTCTTTCTGACTCTTTATGAGATGAGGCATCAGGGCGCGGATGCGGCACCCTGCATATTTTTCATCGTAGCGGGTACGGGCATCTTGGCCGCGGCATTTCACGAACACCCGGAGCGGACGGGTCGAATTCTGATCAGCTTGTTTTCCATTGCGGGAATGTTCATGTTCGCGTGCTACGAACACGAATTGCAACGTCCATCGCATACCCCCGGTATCCCAGTCGACGATTTGTTCTTTGGCGGCGTTTGGATTTTGCTGCCCTGTGCACTAGGAATATGGACCGCGGTCCATGATGCAATGAGTTCTAAGCCGGTGTTATTAGGGTTGATCGTTGTTACCTTGGCTTCCTTGGCGGCGACATTTCTTCTCTCCATGTTTGCGCTCTGGCTTTGCATGTTGGTACCAATAGTGGCGGCGGGTTACCGTCTCATGAATTATTTGGAGTCGCGTTCAGAAGTTGCCGCAAATCCACTTGTAGAAGCAACGTAGCGGTTTACAATGAAGCTGTGATCGCCGCGCATCTGCTTCTGCTCCAAGCTCACGTTCAGCACCGGCATTCTTCGGCGCCGAAATCCGAAGTGGCCTCAGTGAAGCGATTCACGCAGAACTTTTACGATTGGTACATCCGCATGGGAAATGAGAGGGACCAGGCGTGGTTCCATGGAGACCATGCCGCCTTTAGAAAGAAATTTCCATATCCAGATGAACCATGGGATTACGTCGCTATCAAGCTCAGGCCACAACTCTTCAGCCCGGAAATCCGTCGCGGATTAGAGAAAGATCGCGCGGAGCAAGATAAGCATCCAGGTGAGCTGTGGGGGCTCGATTTCGATCCGATCGTCAGCGGCCAAGACCCTGCGGATCACTATTGGGTGAGCAAGATCGAACGAAAAGGGAAGAGTTGGCGCGTGAGCATGATGAGCAGGTACGGGCAGCGAGCGCACCAAGCAGACGTGATTGCGGTGGTGGAGAAGACGAACACGAAAGAAGGCTGGCGCTTCACCGACTTCATCTACGACAAGGATTTTGACCTGTTCAAGGCGTTACAAGCGCCGAATTAGGGAAGACGGGAAAATGACGATTGGCGTGACAGTTCTCTTGCTCTGCTTCTTTAACGGCTTTTATGCGACCGTTCGCAGCCTCAAGCAAAACGGAATCAAGACCAGCGTCTCAACGAGAAAGGGTGAGCAGAAGGTGCTCACCCGACGCCAAAGGATTGCAGCCGCCTGGGCAGCTCATGTTGGGATTTCTGTTTTTGTTATTGCCGTGGCTATCGCGATGAAGACAAACATTTGGCAGTTGGAAATGCTTGCAATCCCTGCATTTATGGGGGCCGCAGCGGGGACGAACTACCTCGCCCTGCATTTGATGAAGGAGCAGGATGCAAGCAACATTTCACCAGGTGAGGGAGAAACCACGTGAGAGTTTTCGTGATCGCTATCCTGTTGTCTCTATGCGCGCTCGCATCTCCAGTGCGTACAGAGCCAGAGTCCGCGCATCAAGTGAAGTCCGTCGTCGTCGGTTCTTACAAACTGGTTTGGGAGACGACAATCGCGGATACAAGTGGCTGGGGTTGGTGGGGCGCGATCCACGATCGTGGACATGTCATCAAACGAATGGATCTTTACCACGGAAAGGAGCAAATCCTCATGCCCCGCTCCGCATTTTCGGATCTCGCGGAAGTGCTAAGCATTAAGGGCGTGAAGATGAAGGGCGGATGCAAGTTTGTGATTATTGGCGGCGACGCATCCGAAAGTTTCAAGGCCGAGATTTTGGTGAGGGGTGACGATGTCGCTTCTCGGTTCCTTTACGATCCCGCGTTTCCCGAATACACTAACGAGCGCACCATCTACACACGCAAGGCGCCGCCCGACCAGTAGACCCGACTTCCTTACTGGGTCATCGCGCAGAGGGCGATGCTACGTCATGCTTGCGCAGGTTGTGGCATGAACCTTGCTTTTGAACCTGTCCAAGGACAGGAACGCTTATACTCTTAGGGACCTTGCAACAATTGCCGCCCCGCCGTCGCCAAAGCTGTAGTTTGTAGCTTGTCGTTTGTAGCTTGAAACACACCCGTAAAGCCGCGAACAAGCCACAAATTACACGCCACAAGCCACATTTGAGCGAACCTGGGGGCACAAAGTGCGTCCCAGAGGCGTTTTCTGAAAGATAACAAGGATGGATACCGCATCGCTCATTGAGGCCAAAGAGGTCGCTCAGGCAACGCCGGAACCGAAGGAACAAGGGGTTCCGTGGTGGCAGGCGATGGTCAGATCCCCTCTGTTCGTACCGTCGGTCGCCGTAGCCGGCGCGATCATCTTCATGTTCTGGTACCTGATCTCGCGATTGGGCCGGCTCTGGACAGATGACAGCGGCTACTATTCCCACGGATTTCTCGTGCCCCTTATTTCGGGCTACGTGATCTGGAAGAAGTGGGACAAGTTGAAAACGATTCCCGTGCAGCCCGGATACGCCGCGCTGCCGGTTCTCGCTTTCTTCGGCTATCTGGCTTACGTAACGACCCACACGAACATTAGCGCGATCCTCTCGGTGGCATTTCTGTTCTCGATCCTCGCCGCCGTGTGGTTTATCGCGGGATGGCGATGGATGCTCGCGGTGTCGTTGCCTGTTCTTTATTTAGGATTTGCATTGCCACTCTGGACGGGTGCGATCGATTTCTATACGAACCCGCTCCAGCTCATTTCGACAAATGTCGCGTTCGAGATGCTCAAAGCGTTCGGCATGAACCCGACAAAATTCCCGGGCGAGCCGACAAACATTTATCTCGATCACTACACCTTCAATGTAGCGGTGCCGTGCAGCGGATTGAAGTTGCTACTGGCCGTCACCGCCTTCACCGGCTTCTTCATGATGATTGCGAAGCTGAAATGGTGGGGATACGTTGTGATGCTCGTACAGATATTTCCTCTGTGCATTTTCATCAACAGCCTACGCATCGCCTTGATCGGAGTTGTTGGCAACTCGTTCGGTATGACCCCGGAAGAGCATGATGCAGCCGCACACACATTTCACGATTACAGCGGATACATCACATTGCTTATCTGCTTCTTCATTTTGTTTAAGATCGCAAGGGGACTCGGATGGAAGGATTAATTAAACGCGCTTGGGTTATGGCGGCCGTCATTGGCGCTTGCGGCGCATTCACGATGTACGTGCCGCCGAAGCGCAGCAAACCGATCACTGAAACGTGGATGGCAGAACATGCGCCCACGACCGTTGCGGGATACACGTTCAATCCCGCAAACGCTGATCCGGATGCACCTGCCGGTTGCAGTTATCGGATGACGAAGTCCACCTACGACACGCTTAAGCCAAGCGGCATTTGCGCCCGCCAATACACGGGTGGCAACAAGACTTACGATGTCGTGCTCATCGCGAGCGACAACAGTGTCAGCTTCCATGACCCGCGGGTTTGCTTCACGGCAACCGGCTGGACCATTTCGCATGAGAGGCACATCGATATTCCAACGAAAGCGCATGGCAACGTGCCCGTAACTCTCGTCCAGATGGACGGAGACGGGAAGAAGAGCAGTGCCCTGTACTTTTACAGAAGTCCGAGCGGCTATGAATCGGTGGCACGAAAGATGCGCTGGGACATGCTGTTGGGCGAATTGCTGCACGGTCGGAACGATCAGGGAGTGTTCTACAGGTTCATTCCAATGTCCGACAACATCACGGACGACGAGCTTAAGACGTTCGTCGCGGAATACCTGGATGAAGCAAATCGCGTGAGCGAGGGATTCTTTTGAGGCCTAAAACGGTTGCAATGAAAAAGATTTTGAAACTTAACAGCTCGGCTGGCTCCGCCAAGGCGAGCAAGGATTTGAGGAGAGGATGAAAAGTAAGACCGCAAAAGTGATCATGGCGCTGTTGATTTGCCCGATCGTAATGCTCGTGCTATCGATGATGCTTCCAAAGCGCTACACCGCTTCTATGAGCTTGATGCTCGACCCGTCGCTAAAGATCGTTCCTGCAGCCGACCCGCAGGCAGCACTTGTCGATACGCTGAACGGCCCCCGCGCCCACACGATCGAAACTGAAATCGACAAGCTCACGGGTAGCGAAGTCCTTCTCGGAGCAATCCAGCTCACTGCTGATCAGCACCCCAAGGCGTTTAACACCCAGCTTGCGGCAGAAACGAAGTACACATCCCTCGTCAACCGACTTCGAATCGATAACAACCGAAACTCGGACATCGTGAACCTCAGCGTCACGATGGACGATCCTGCAATCGCAGCCGACACCGCGAATAACATTGCAAAGTCGTACATGGCATTTAACGACAAGATGTCTGCTGCTTCCGGCAGCGGCGTCTTGATGAACGTAAACAAGCAGATTGAGGACAAGGAACAAGAGCTGAACGACCTCGATTCAAAGATCGCTGCGATCAAGACGAAGTACGGCCTAAGCGATGCAGCAGCCGCAGGTCAGATTTCCGACAAGGCTCGGACGGACATGAGATTCAACCTCGCCAACACCCAAGCTCAATACGATGGAGCGGTTGGAGAGCTGAACGCTGCTGAAAGCACACTGCAAACAACGCCGAAGTACATTGCCTCTTCAACCGGAACTACACTCAATCCGGCCGCAGTCGACCTCGATCAAAAGATTTCGCAAACAGCTTCGGACCTTGAAGCTTCGCGCGCAAAGTACACGGATGACTATCCGCTCGTCAAGCAATACGTCGAGAAGCTCAATAACTTGAGAGCAGAGCGTGCTAAGACACCTGATAGCGTCATCTCCCAGCGACAGACATCGCTCAATCCGAATTACACGGCAGCGCAAGGCGCCGTCGCCGCTGCCAAGTCAAAGGTGAACAGCCTTTCCGGCAGCGTTTCTCAGCTGCAATCGCAGCTCGCGAAGATGGAGAGCGATAGCAAGGCGTATCCGCAGGCAGAAAAGGAATTGTCGAATTTGCAAATGAAAAAGCTGACAACGCAACAGCAGTATCAGATGCTCGTCTCGACCAAGAGCGGTATCGACACTTCGGGTGGAAGCTCGCGCAAAGCCCTCGCGACAGTTGTCTCCTTCGCGATGCCTCCGGGAACGCCAAGCTTCCCGAACCCCAAGGTGTTCGTCCTCATGGGACTCGCCATCGGAATTATCATCTCAGCCCTGATCGTCATGCCGAAGGCGCCGGACATCATGTACGTGCCTACCGCTGCCGATTCGCTCGCCCTCGACAACACGAGCATGCGCGCAGCCGCTCTTCCGACCACGGTTACACCCGAGCCGGAGCCGGCACGCCCTGCCATCGAGCCGGGCAAGCCTTCGTAAACTAGGAAGTACATGGCCGCACCTGCCATTGCATCGCCTAAGGATGGGCCGGAAAAGCAGCTAGAACAAGCTGCTTTTCCGATCCACGAGAAACCGTGGGTAGTAGCTTTCTACCGCCTGCTCACCGCGATGAGTGCGTGGGTGATCATCGGTCTTCAGGTTTTCAAATCTAACTCGAAGATCATCGGATATCCCGTGATGATGTTCTTCATGTTTGGAGTCATCATCTTCTGTGCGAAGGTGCGCGGCTCAAAGGTGTTCGGCAAAACGCCGGTCGACCTCGCATTCGTTTTGTGGCTAGCGCTCGCGGTTTGTAGCCAGTTGTGGGCATCGATGGTTTTGAACCGCGTGCTCATGGCCGACGACATCACCAACTACCTGACCACCATCGTCACGTGTTGGTTGGCATTCCGTTGCGCGTTCGCTTTGGTTTGTGTCGACCCACGGACCGCCACGGGCGCATTTCTAAAAGCGATTCTTATCTGCCTTGGAATCGCATGCCTTGTCGGCATTCTCCAAGGATACGGACCTGGTCCGCTGAAGTCATGGGCGTACAATTTCGGCAACAACTTCGGCACTAAAGGAGACGCTACTGAGCTACAGGCGCTGATGACCTCCCCGAGGCCCGTCGCATTGTTTTCCGGTCCGAATTACTTTGGGTTTATGAACCTGATCGGAATGTGCATCTTGATCGGCATGACGGTCGCGCAAGGGAAGAACATCACCACGAAATCCGTGTGGACAGCGGCAGCTGGACTGATGATCTTCTTGATCGGATCGGTTGTCGCGCAGAGCCGCTTTGCCATTCTCACGGCGCTGATTCTTCTGTTCGTCTTCATGTACCTGATGCTTCGCATCGGTCAAACGAAGGTTGTCATTACGGCGATGAGTCTTGTGTTTTTGGGGGGCGTGTTGTTCGTGAGTCAGATGGACCTCACCTACTTGGAAAACTCCCTCAGCAAGAAGATCCAAGACGACGCATCTTTCCATCAACGAGAGATCGGTTTTATTGCGCTGCGTAATCAGGCGGTCGATCTGGCGCCGTTGGGCGCCGGTTACGACTCGCGCGGCATGACTCTGGATCGCACGGGCGACACATGGTCGCAAACCAACTCGATCGACAACGGCTATTTGCAAGCATTCATTAACCATGGAATTCCAGGGATCATTTGGATGCTGTTCTTCCTGTGGTCGTTGTGGTGGTCGATAAGGCTGGCCAAACGCCATAACTATTTGCACATCAAGACGTTGCGCATTGTCGCAGGACTGCTGCTGGCCACCTATATGGTGTACAGCTTGAGCGGCACGCGGCATGCGAAATTGGAAACCGGCATCTATTGGATGCTCATTTTCGGACTTCTCTATGGCTCGATCTATGGAGAGAAGTATTTCGGAGAAACGGCGTGGTGGCGAAAGGGTTTAGCGCCGAAGCAATCGCAAGCAGAAGCGACTTAAATGGAAACGGGCTCCGTTATCGGAGCCCGTTCCTAGCTTCCATGCGTCAAATGGATGTCCGTATCAGCCTCGCGTCTGGTACATAGAGCGCGAGAAGTTTCGGATAGCGTTGACAATCTCGTAGTGAGGCGTGTCAGCCACATCGACGAGACCCAGACCTGAGTTCTCGTAGTCGGTGTAGCGACCCGTTACCGGCTGGTCGTTGTAGCAATAGAGAATTGCGCCAACGCAGTTCGGCTCGGTGACCGCTTTCGCGAGCATTCCGGTGACATTCTTCACACGATCGTCCTGCGAATAGACTTCGCCGACTCCGCCGAACGTGCCATCCGCCTGAACGGATGCGCCCATCTCGCTGAACATGTACGGCTTCTTAAGCGTAGGTCCGCTCCAGTAGCCGAAGTTAAAGTTCGAGGTCGTTCGGTAGTAGTTCAACGTGTGAACGTCAACATAAGGATCAGCGCCTTCGACCACTTCTGGCAGCCAGTCGCAATATCGGCAGCCTAGATAAAGGCCGCTGAGGTTGTTGGCTGTTAGTGCCGCGCGAACCGACTTGAAGTACTGGACGGCAAATGCCTTTGACCAAGCCTTGAAGTCTGATTGCTGACCCGTCGTGAAGACGGTCGGTGCATAGTTTGTCGTCGACACGATTGCATCGAACGAGGAATAGTTGGTGCCCCACGCCGCATTCAGCTTTGCGAGATCCTTCTTGTAGCGGGTGCTGAGCCACGCGCCGAAGGCGATCTTCGTAGGCTGAGTCGCAGGCGCCTTCAAAGTTCCGACCGCGATGTTGTAACGATAGCCGTCAGAGAACGTGTTGCCCCATGACATCTCGTTATCGACATACACTCCAAGGAAGTTCGATTGACCGTTCCAAGGTGCAAGGTCTTTAGCGAACTGCGTCGTCATCCAAGACTGGAAGTCCGCTGCAAACGGATCTGGGAACGTGCCCCAGAGCTGATGAGGAACCTTAAATCGTGTCTTGTAGGCCGACGTGTTGAGCAACTGCGTGTAAGGCATCGAGTTGTCATAGAACGGCGTCGCGCACTGCATGCCAAGCGTGTTCAATCCCCAAGAAGAGATTCGCTGCTTGACCATGCTCATCCACGGCGTCGTGTAGTTCGTGCCATATTTGAGCATCAAGTTCTGCTGACCGAATGAGTAGCAGGTGTTGGTGCCGTCCATTGTGGCGCGCGAAATGTAGCAGCTGCCGAATGCCGAGTTCGAGTCCGGCAGCGACTGGAAGAAGCCTTCTCGTCCGCCGACAGGCGTTGATGTTCCCGTGCTGACGGCGCTAACGCCAAGAGCCCAGAACGCATTTCCGTTTGGATGCTCGAGGTACTTCTTGCCGGAAAGGGAAGTCGTGACTTGCCATTTTCCGTTAGCAGAGGTTGTAAGAGGCACTTGCGCTGTGCCGAGCTGCTCACCCCGTCCAGGATTCGCTGCGAGGTCCGTGAGCTCAGCAGCTTGCTGAACCGCTAGATCGCTCGTCACGTGGATCTTGTTTGGCCATTCTCGATCTGAGTACTGACCGAAGGGATCGACCATGTTATCGAAGCGGACGTCTTGCTTGATCAAGCGAAGATCGGCAACGTCGACGTGCGCAGGAACGGATCCCTGATACGAAAGGCGCCACGTGTAAATCGTTTTGAGGTTTCGGAAGCTGCCCGACGTGTAAACGTTGTTGTACGGCGCGCTAAGAACTGGCCTCATGTACTCCATGCCGTATGGCATCGAATCATCGGGGTTCAGATAGCAGCAGAAGCGGCGTGTCTCGCCCGCACCCAAAGTGACACGGCCCGCGAAAGCATTGGAGCCGTTCTTCGGATCTTGGTAAAGATACACAAGCGCGCGAAACTCGACCGGAAACGCTTCGTGGTTGGTCAGCTTAAATTCCAGAATGTTGTACGGCGACCAGTCTTCAGAAACGGTGGTCGACGATCTGCCCAAGCTTGCAGAAAGCTGTGGGAAGTACAACTTCGCGACAGTAAGTCCTTCTTCATCGGTGCCGATGCCAAGAACTTGTGTCTTGTAGTTTTGAAAATATGTCGGATCCCCTGCTCGGCTCAAATCATACGACTGTTGCCGAAGAATAGTATCCGCATGGCCAGCGGTCACGACGGCCAGAATTCCTGCCGCGGCCGCCAAGCGGTTAACTTGACGCATAGCTCATTTCTCCCGTTGGTTTTCTGGGTCCGCGGTTTCCTCTGTGCTCGCCGGTTGGCTTTATTGAGCTGGGTCTTACGAGGATCGCTTTCCCACCAGTAGAGCGCGTTCCTCATCAGGCATTAGCTACCGCCAGCAGGATTGCTGGGGTGGTCCGACACATGCGGGAAGTCCCGCACGGATACTGGGGAGAAATAGCTCTAGAGCTGGCGTTTTCGCAAATTTCTAGACTAAAGGAGGCATGCCCATTGAGAATCGAAATAGAGTCGAAATGGCACTTATCCTGCCCATAAAACGTCAAGCAATGCGGCAGCGGACATCATGGAAGCATGAGCGGTTGTCGCAAATCGAGACACCCCTGCAAATCACTGAAATATGAAGCACCTGAAACCGCTTACGTCCCTCCGGTTTTTTGCTGCATTTGTGGTGGTGCTCTGTCACCTTCGATACTCGCATCAGCAACAGTTATCGCCCTGGGCGTGGAACTTCTCGAAAAACGGTTTCGTCGGCGTAAATCTATTCTTCGTTTTGTCCGGTTTTGTGATTGCTTACAACTACGGTGAGAAGTTTCTCGAGAAGACGACGACTTACGGTCGATTCATGCTCGCGCGCTTTGCGAGGATATGGCCGGCATTCATAACCGCGCTACTGTTGGCTTTCCCAATTTATGTCCTGCCCGATAAAGCGGTGCTGCATAAATTTCCTCTTCTGTTTCCCGTGCACATCCTTTTGATCCATAACTGGTTTCCAAATTTGGGATGGTTGTGGCTCTCGCCGAGTTGGACCATTGGTACGGAATGGGGCTTCTACTTGGCATTTCCTTTGTTTGCCGCGGCGGTGTTTCGTTTGAAGGAGCGCGGGCTCTGGACGTTGTTGATTGTTGCCGCCTTGTTGACCTTCGTTGCGCCTGCCATCTATCAGTCAGGCGTCCTTTCCGGATATTCAATCAAAGCTGCTGCCGGCGACCCCGGTGGGGAAGACCTCTGGGGGCGGGTCTTGCGTTGGTATTCGATATTCCGGCTGCCGGAGTTCCTTGTCGGCGTTTGCGTATGCCGAATCTACATGCTCCAATCAATAGCTCAACGCGAGCGGTGGGCAAAGGTGTTTGGTCCGCTCGCGTTAGTTGCCTTGGCATTTATTGGTTGGGTAATGGCGACCGACAGCTTGCCGTTCTCATCCGTACAGCTACCCTCACTTTTCATCAATCAAGCCGTCCTCACAATTCCGTTTGCTGTTCTCATCTGGTTTTTGGCTTACGACCGAGGATGGGTGGCAAAGTGGATGTCGGTTCCGCTGCTCGTATTGCTCGGCGAAGCAAGCTATTCGCTGTACCTGGTTCACATCGTCGTGAAGCAAGTTGGATTGTGGGCGGGACGGCACTTCTTTGGAATGCAGGCTGATTCCATTCCCTTGGCGGTTGCTATTGTGGTTGCCGCGATAATCACTTCAATCCTGATCTTCTGGTTTATCGAGAAGCCTTCGCGTCGATGGATTATTGGAAGATTCAGCCCAAAGCAGACTGTCGTGCCCGTGATGCCCGAAAACGATTCTGAGCAGGCTCCTACGCCTGTTGCCTAAGGAATTATTGGCCCGCCGATCAGCGGCGGGCCAATCGAGCTGTCTAGCCGCGGGCGCTATACATGGTCTTCGTGAAGTCGCGGAGCGCCTTCACTGATTCCGGATAGGGATTGTCTGCTACATCGACAAGACCCATGCCTGTGTTTTCGTAGTCTGACCAGCGTCCCGTGATCGGCTGATCGATATAGGAATACCAGTGGACTCCCACGATGTTCTGTTGCTCGATCGCCGTGTCAAGGAAAGCCTTGAGGCGATCTGCTCGCTCCTGCGCGGAGTAAGCCGGTGAAGGACCACCAAACGTTCCACGCGAATTAGCGCCGTAACCGAGTTCGGAGATCATCACTGGTTTGGCAAGGGAGTTGAGATAGTCCCAGTCCACCTTGTCATATGTGCGATACATGTTGAAGCTGTAGACGTCAACGTATTTCGCCGCCGCAGTAACAACCTCAGGAACGAAGTCCGCATAACGAGATCCGAGATACAAGGCTTTGATGCCTGCCGTGCTAAGGGCTGCATCGACCTTGTAGTAGTACTCATTCGCGTATTTGGTGAGGAACTTCGAGAAGTCGGACTTCATCGTTGTCGTGTACGTCTTGGGCAGAAACTTCGTATCGAGGAAGCTTTGCCACGAAGAGTAGGTCGTTCCCCATGCGGTGTTGAGGGATTTGATCGAGTTGTTGTATGTGCCCTGGAGTTGGGTCATGAACGCTGTCTTCGCCGGTTGCGTCGATGCGGAGTTCAATACACCCCGTGGAATGTTGTAGTAGCGATCGGTGGAAACCGTATTGCCCCACGACAATTCGTTATCCACGAACACGCCCATGAAGTTTTGATTGAGATTGTCAGTCGCCAGATCTGCCGCGAACTTTGTGGTCATCCAGGTTTGGAAGCCCACGCCCCACGGATCTGGAAGCGTGCCCCATAGCATGTACGGAGTCTTCAACTGAACAGGGAAGTCGCCGGTGTCTTCGACAACCGTATACGGCATCGATCCATCCAGGAAGTCCTTATTGCATTGAATTCCCAGCGTGTTGACTCCCCACGAGCCGAGTCTCGACTTAACGCGACTTTCCCACGGCGCAATGTAATTGGAGCCGTACTTCGTGATCAGATTCTTCACGTTGAAACTAATGCAACGCTGTGTTCCATCTGGAGTTGGTCGATCGACGTAAGCCGCTGCATACGTCCCTGTCGTGCTTGGCAACGACTGGTAATAGGTCGCGCGGTCATTGACTGGAGTTGCTAACCCCTCGCCAACGCCGGCAACTCCCATGCTCCAAAACAGTTTCCCGTTCGGATGCTCCAAGTACATTTGACCCGATGAGCTACGGACAACTTGCCACTTCCCAGTTCCTTTAACCGTGCTGGTGACGGAGTTGCTTCCCGTCGTTTCGCCCGGACCAGGATGAGCCTTAATGTCCGAAACTTCTTGTGACGATAGAGTGGCAAAGTCTGAATCCTCATGGATCTTTGCCGTCCATCCTCGGTCCGTGTATTGGCCATAGGCATCGCAAATATCATCGAAAACCAAGTTTTGGCGAATGAGCTTTACCTGGCTAATCGACAAACTTGCATTTGTCGAATCCTGATTTGAGAAGCGCCAATGAAAAATGGTCTTCAGATTTCGCGGTGCCGCATATTCCATGACCTCCTGATAGGAGGCACTCAAAACCGGCCGCATGAATTCAAGCCCAAAAGGGGCTGGATCGTCCGGATTAAGATTGAATATGAACTTTTGAGTTTCGTTGGCATCCAAAGTGAACGCGCCCGTAAACGCGCCCGTGTAGTTATTTGGATCCGAAGTTAGCTGAACGATAAATCTGAAATGCACGGCGTGCGATTCTTTATTGGTAACTTGGGCCTGGACCATGTTGTACGCAGACCAATCCTGCGAAGTTGTTAGGTCTTGACCAAAGCTGGCGTATGTGCCGCGGAAATTAAGAGTCGCTACCGGGCCACCGGAGGAATCAGTGGTCACATTGACGAAGTCGCAATTACGCCTGGCAAAAGTCGACGTGCTTGCTTTTGTTAAGTCTGCCAACGTCTTCTGTCGCAGAATCGAATCTGCGAAGCTGACGCTGGCTGCCGTTGCCACGGCGAGACAGCTGAGAGCCTTCAGGCTGGCGCGCATAGGTTGGGGCCTCCTTCCTAGATTTGGATTTTTGCGATTGCTGATTAGCCACGGTGCTGAGGGAACCAGGGCCAGGGACCGCAATCTGTAGAGGGCAAACGCTGGCTAACTTTCCAACCCTTGCCGGTATTAATGACGGGTATACCCTGTTAGAAATGCCGCTTACTGGTTGCGCTCTAGTGCGCAAGAACTCAGCCTATTTGTCGAACTTCCTTGGAAGAACTTGTATTTGAACCCAAAGCAGCCAGCTATGGCCCACAATTTGTGGATAAAGGCTCAGGGAAGGAGCCCGCGGCGTTGCATATGGGGACGCTGAACATCAACCGAGGCATCGGGTCCAGGCAAGAAGCTTTGAATATCCTGCTCGTGACAAATAAGTGTCCGCCCGATTACGACGGGGGATACGAACTTCGCGCATTCCAAATCGCGAATGCGCTTCGCGATCGGGGCCACAACGTCGATATCGCGACGAGCTTTCTCCGCCCAGGTTTCGTTTTGGAATCTCCAGAGCCCGCGTGGGTACATCGAATTTTCGAGTACGTGCCGATCAGCTCGAAGAGTGGATTGGCGCGACGCGCAGACGCGGCCGCGCGCCGAATCAAGTGCACAACGATTGCCGAGAAGAACGTTCCCGCGATGCGCGAGTTTTTGAAGGGTCGCTCGTACGATCTGGCCTACTGCTTCGGATTGCACCGCATCAGCCTGGCAAGCGCTTATCCATTAGTGGAGAATCACATCCCGATCCTGTGGCATGCGGGTGGCACCTACATCGTCGATCAGCTGGTGCGATGGCCCGCCGAGATGCTCGGCTTCCGTGCCGCCATGAGCACTGTCGCGAAGAAGTGGTACGAGATGGAGCGGGCTGTTGACTACTCGAACATCGCGTTCGTCAGCGAATTCCTGCGCGATTACTTCTTTGGGCACGGCATGAAGGTGGCGCATCCCTACGTTATTTCCAGGGGCGCAGACTTCGAGTTGCAGCGAGACGTCGATCGCGCTCGCGTCCAGCCACCGTTGTTTTTCATGGCTTCGCGGCTGGACCGTGAGAAGGGAATTCATATTGCACTTGCAGGTGCGACGCTATTAGCGAAGCGCAGACCCGATTTGGATTGGCGACTTGAATTGGCTGGCAATCCGGGTGATTCGCGTTATCAGGAAGAACTTGTTCGACTTATTACAAGCGGCGGGTTATCGGGCAAAGTTGCATTTCTTGGCAAGCTCTCACGCGAAGCAGTCTTATCCAAAATGCGGAGCGCAACCGCATTTGTGAGTTGCTCGCGATATGGTGAGCCGTTCGCAGGAACGATTATCGAAACATTGGCAAGCGGCACGCCACTGATCGGTAGCATTGATGGATCAATTAGGGAAGTGGTGCGCGACGAAGAATCTGCTTTGCTGTTCGACAAGGATGACGTCGAGCAACTGTCGAAGAACATGGAGCGAGTGCTTACCGACCAGGCTTTATTGGAACGCCTCGCAAAAAACGGCCTGAAGGTAATCGAAGAGCGCTATACCCTCGACAAGATTCTTGATCAGACGGAGGCAACCTTGGCTGACGTGTTGAAACGGCATGCCGCCAAAGCAGGTGCTGCTTAATGCCCGTTGCATCGACAGATCGGTTGCGAATCCTAATGCTCAGCAATCTTTGTCCGCCCGATTTTGACGGCGGATTTGAAATGCGGGCGTTTCAACTCGCAAACTCTCTTCGCGATCGCGGTCACGATGTCCAATTTGTGACCAGCGAATACCGCCCCACGTTTAGTGGTCAGAAAGCGGACCCGCCGTGGGTGCACCGAATTCTAAAGTATGTCGAGAAGGGCGAAAGCGGGCTAAGCCGAATTCAACGCTTTTTGGCCGCATTGCCTGAGAGTGTCAAGAACGCGCGTAGGCTGGGAGCCTTTCTTGAAACAAGAGATTTCGACCTTGGTTATCTATTCGGCTTGCATAGAATCGGCCTCGCAACGCACATCCCCCTCGTCGAAAAGGGAATCCCAGTGTTGTGGCACGCCGGTGACGATTTCTTAGTAAAGCAACTGAATGTGTGGCCGAAAAAGGCGCTACCTTACAATCTCCTCCTAAAGACGGTTTATAGAGAAGCGCGGCAAATGGAAATGCGAGGCGACTATCGCAACATCGCTTTTGTAAGTCAAAACCTTCGGAACTTCTACGCGAGGAATGAACTTGCTCCTGAACTTCCGTTTATCATTCCACGCGGAGTTGATTTTCCACTTGGGGTTGATGTTGATCGTGTGCGAACTAAACCCCCGCTGTTCTTCCAAGCCTGTCGGTTGCACGAGCAAAAGGGTCCGCATATTTCAATCGCCGCAGCAGCGGAGTTATCAACTGCACATCCAGAATTGGAATGGCGATTGGAAATCGCAGGTGCTCCTGAGCATCCGAAGTACAAGCAAACCCTTCTGGACATGATCGCTCAACACAAACTCGATAACCGAGTTTCACTTATCGGACAACTGCCGCGAGTAGAAGTGCTGCAGAAGATGCGAGACGCAACCGCCATCATTCACGCTTCGATCTTCGAAGATCCCTTCGCGAATACGATCGTCGAGGCGATTGGATCGGGAACGCCACTTATCGGAAGCGACATCGGATCGATACGAGAAGTAGTCAAGGATGATGAAACAGCGTTGCTGTTTCCGCCCGGTGACAATCATGCTTTAAGCACACGCATGCACCGAATTCTTACTGAGCAAGGTCTGGTAACTCGCCTAGCATCTGCTGGCATTCAAGTCGTTGAACGCGCTTACACGATGGATCGCATCCTAGACAAAACGGAGGCCGCGTTCAAGAAAGTGTTGTTGGCGGCAGGTAAGGAGACCCTTTGCGCATCGGCGTAAACGCACTACAGATGAAATCGAAGGCGGGCCACTCCAAGGCTGGCCTTTCGCGCTATGCATGGTGCTTGATCGAAGGGCTCATGGACCTGAATCCCGACCATGAATTCACGATCTTTGTAAATCAGCAGTTTGAAATTCCGGCGGTCTGGAAAGGCGTTAAGGGATTTACCTTTGTGCCTACCAAAGGCAAACTTGGCCGCATGCCGCATATTTGGGGCACGATCGTAGCTGCCAACCTGAGCAAAAAATACGACGTTTGGCTCTCCCTTGCTCACACGCTGCCAATTAGGTCGAGAGCAAAACGAATCCTTGTCGTGCATGACCTGTTTGCTCTCACGAACCCGGAACTGTATGTTGCACGCCGCGCAAAGATCACCGCGAACTCCTTGCGAAGAGGAATTAGTGCGGCCGATCGACTCATCGCCGTGAGCGAGGCGACAAAACGAGAACTGCACGACCAACTTCATGTCTCGCTGGAGAAAGTGAGCGTCACTTATCTCGGCCCGGGTAACGATGTGGAGAGACTGGATCCATCGGCGGTCAAGAAAGAAGATCTCAAGCGCATTGGAATCGAGTGGCCGAGGTTTCTCTTCATGCTCAGCACGATTGAGCCTCGTAAGAACGTGCCCCGACTTCTAGAAGCTTTTGCCAAAGTGGCTTGCGAAGATCGTTTTGCCGATCTTGGATTGGCCATTGGCGGCGGAAAAGGCTGGGAGTCCTCTGAAGTCTTCCACCTGCCTGCAAAGCTCGGCATCCAGGATCGCGTGAAGTTCCTCGGCTATGTTGCCGACGAAGATCTGCCGTCCCTATTTGCGAAGTGCGAAGCGTTTGTCCTTCCGTCTCTCACCGAAGGTTTTGGAATAACCGTTCTCGAAGCGATGCTCTGCGGCGCACCTGTTGTGTGCAGCAATACTGGATCGCTCCCCGAAGTCGGCGGAGATGCTGCCACCTACTTTGACCCAACGAATATCGGCGACATGGCACGCGCCATTGCGGCAAAGCTTGATGCAACAGAGTCAAGAGACAAAGTAGTCGCACGCGGCTTGGAGCAAGCGGCCAAATTCGACTGGTCAAAAACGGCCAAAGGCACACTGCAAGCAATTGAGGCGGCGACAAGATGAGCGACATCTTCGAGCCAGAACACACCGATGCTCTCGAGCCAGAACTGCTCGAAGATCAACCGAAGAAGCCGCGGTGGTCCGGGCTCTCTCACATAGAAATCAACAAGAAGGAAGCCGCGTCAGGCTTTCGATGGTCGCTCTTCTACAGCGTCATCAACAAATTTATTCTTCCGCTTCTGAACAACGCGGTTGTTCTTCGCGTGCTGGGCCCAGCGGTCGCCGGCGCATACACGATCTGTTACTCCTTCTTTTATGTGTCCGACACGCTGCGTGATTTCGGCCTGTCGCAGACATACATGCGGGAGAAGGATCTTCCCGCCAAAAGAGAAGCGGCGTTCATGATGCTCGGCATTCTGCAAGGATTGATTCCCGCCGCAATCCTCTTTGCAATCCGAGACCAACTCGCCGTCTTCTACAAGACGCCAGAACTTTCCGGCCTAATGGTTTGGGTCAGCCTTGGTCTCTTAGTGAACGGCTTCTTTACCATTCCAAAAGCGAAGATACTGAGAGCCGGAAGAATTCGGGAGTCCGGCGCAAGAGAGATGATCGCCAACGTTATCAGCGTGATCATTTCGATCGTGATGCTTTTCAATGGATTTAAGAACTCCATGTGTCTGGTGTTTCCTCTCTTTGTGAATTGCACGCTGAACGCCGTCATCAGCTACGGTCTCGCTCCCGTTCTCGATTTCAAGACTGACATACGTACGATGCTCAAAACGTCGCGTTCTGCCCTCAGCACGATGGGCGCAAGCGTTCTCTATAACATCTTTGTCTCCGCCGACAAATTGATCATCGGCCGGTTTGCAGGAACTGAAGGAACCGCGCTCTATAGCCAGGGACAGGGTCTCGCGCAAAAGCCGATGCAACTCTTGAGCGTGCCGATGATGGCGCCGCTCCAATCAGCCTTTAGTCAGAACTCAAAAAATCCGGAAAAGATTGGAAGCATTTATGGGCGCGCACTTTCCGCCGCCCTGATCTTCATCGTTCCTCTCTACGCGATCATGGTCGTTGCCGCCTATCCCGCTACCATCGCCATTCTGGGGCACCAGTGGAGTGGCTCTATTCCGCTCGTCCAGATTTGCTGCGTGTTCTTTGCAACCCGCACCATCGGCACCATCGGTGGCACCGCCCTAGTCGCCGGAGGTCGCGCCCGATTTGCCATGACGAGTTGGATATTCGCTTACACCGCCGCATTTATAGGTTGCTTCTTGGCGGCAAGAATCAACGGCAATGTCGAACTTCAGACCGAGGCATTTGCGTGGGCGTTTTCAATCGGCGCGATCGTCGTCTACACGGTTCACACCCTATTCGCGTTTAAGTGGTTTCCGCCCAATCAGGATGCAAAGCGAAAGTTACGTGCTTCGTGCCTGATCACCGTCATCACCTGCGCGATCTTTGCCGGAATCTATTTCATTCCCGTTTCGCCTTGGATCGCTCTCGCCATCGCATGCTGCATCGGTCCGCTGTTGCATCTGGCCACGGTAGGTTGGGTGTTGGAAGGCAAGCCGAATGCTTACATGTCCGTCGCGGGCGTCAAAAGGCTATACCGCTCGCTTTGAGGTAAGGCTGTTGGCCTCGATTATCTTGGAGCCTCCTAGGAACCTTCGGCGGTGCGGCTCAGCCCCTAGCAACCCCTTTACCGATATGTTCCTGAAAATCGTCCAGTGAGTATATAATTCCCACATGACTCAGGTCACATGGTTGGCTCACGTAATCGCCATAGTGGCTATTTCGGTGTTCTGTGGTGTGGTTTCTGGCGTGACAGCAGCTCTTTGGGGCAACGTAGGGAGCCTCAAGGAAAGATTGCAGAAGTACATTATGTTGGGGATCGTCGCCGCCGGCACCGTTCCTGCATTTTTGGCTACAATTGGAAGCAAGTACATTGATTTGGCTGGTACCGCACCCGCACTTACGATCGACGTAACGAACTACTTAAAATATGCCGGTCTATGCCTGGTCGCCTCCTTTTTTGGAGGAACTTACTTGCCCGGTCTTGCCGACAGGGTTTTTGGTGATTTGAAAAAGACTCAACGAATTGCTCGAGTCGCCCAAGCGAATGCGACGCTGGCCCTAGCCGCTATGGACCCAACGAAATATGAACCCGAGGGAGATGATGAAGTGGAATCTGATAACTAAGGTGACTAGAAATGGCCAGCGTTGAAGTAACTCCAAAAGAAATCGCGTTTTTGCAAGCATTTGAAAGCTCGGGATATACGTATCGCTCCGCCGGCAAACTCGCCACGCAGATGAATTTGCCTAGAGATGAAGTGCAAAGACTTCTCACGGCTACGATTGCGAAGGGTCTGGTGAACCAACTCCTTAAAGAGGATAAGGTGAAATACTACTTGACCGCCGAGGGGCGCACTACCTTAGAAGACCATCGCTGATCGCATTCAAAACAACTCGTTGTAGTGCCGCATGTCCGAAGTAACTGAACCTATTTTAGGGGAAATTTCGGATCTTAGCCTCAATTCAGTTCGTTATCTGAACCGAGAACTTTCTTGGCTGCAATTTAATGATCGAGTCCGGGCGGAAGCTGAGAATAAATCTAATCCGCTATTCGAACGTCTGAAATTTCTCGCCATTTTTGATTCCAATCTCGACGAATTTTACATGGTCCGCGTAGCGGGTCTCATCGAGCAATTCGAAAGTGGCGTATTGGAAACTTCGCCGGATGGACTTACCCCTAATGAACAACTACGTGCGATTTCCACAACCGCGACTCCGCTTAGGCGTCGCGCGGGAGAAGTTTTTGAGAAGCAGTTGCATCCGTTGCTTAAAAAAGCAGGAATCGCGATCCGAAAGTATCATGAGATAAGTGAAAAGCATCGGCTTTGGTTGGAGGACTATTTTGGCCGAGAAGTGTTTCCGTTGTGCACGCCACTAATGTTGCACCCCGCGGCAACAGTTCCATTTATTTCGAGTCAAAGCCTAAACTTGGCCATCGAATTGGCGGATTCTGCGGAGAATCGCCTGGCGCGCGTAAAGATACCAACCATTACTCCGCGACTGATCAAACTGCCTGGGCGAAAGCTGGAGTATGTGCTTCTTGAGGACGTAATTTCACACCATCTAGGCATGCTGTTTCCTGGCATTGAGATCCTTGGGGCCTATGTATTTCGGCTCATTCGCGACGCCGATATTGAAATCCGGGAGTTTGAGGCCGCCGATTTGATCACGAACATTGAAGAAACGATTCGTCTTCGCAGATTTGGAGATCCCGTGCTCCTCCAATGCGAGCCCGCGATGCCCGCCTCGGTACGCACTTGGCTCAAGCAAATGCTGGAGCTTGATGACGAAGACGTGATGGAACTGTCCGGCATGATGGGCTTGGATTCGCTACGGGAGCTTGCTACGCTAGATAAGCCCGGTCTTCACTACTCACCTCATTTGCCGTATCTTCATGAAGCACTGAGTAATGGCGAGACGCTTTTTGAGGCGATCCAAGGGCAAGAACTCTTGATTCACCTACCCTTCGAGAGCTTTCGTCCAGTCGAGGAATTTGTCGCGTCGGCGGTGAAGGACCCAAATGTCATCGGAATTAAACAGACGCTCTATCGCGTGGGCAAGGAATCACCAATAGTCGACTCTTTGCTCGCTGCCGTAGAAAAAGGCAAGCAAGTTGCTGTTGCCGTCGAGCTGAAGGCTCGTTTTGATGAAAGCAACAATCTTCTATGGGCGAAAACTTTGGAAAGAGAGGGCGCGCATGTTAATTTTGGATTCCCAGAACTGAAGAGCCACTGCAAGATGTGTCTCGTCATCCGCAAAGAGTCGAACGGTTTGAAAATGTACGCGCATATCGGAACGGGAAACTACAATCCGGCGACAGCGCGGCAATACACCGACCTCGGTCTTTTTACTGCCGATCCTGATATCACGCAGGACGTCTCTGAGCTGTTTAACTATCTCACTGGGTTTAGCAAGCAATCCCAATACCGATGCCTGCTCGTCTCCCCGGTCAATCTTCGAGAGGGGTTGCTCGCGCGTATCAAACGCGAGACCGACTCCGCCCTGAAAGGGAAGAAAGCGAGAATTATTTTCAAAGTGAATTCTCTTGTCGACCCGGGTGTGATCGATGCTCTCTATGATGCGAGCCAAGCAGGAGTTAAGGTCGACCTACTTGTGAGAAGCATTTGCTGCCTCCGCCCAGGGGTTAAGGAATTCAGCGAAAACGTGCGCGTGATATCCATCCTCGGCAGATTTCTTGAGCATAGTCGCGTTTACTACTTTGAAAATGGAGGATCGCTAGACGTCCTTATAGGCAGCGCAGACTTAATGCATCGCAACCTCGATCGCCGTATCGAGGTGCTCGTGCCTCTGAAGTCAAAGAAGCACAAGAAGTATTTACGCGACAGCGTCCTCGAGATTTGCCTGCAAGATACATTCGGCGCATGGGAACTGCTTGCCGACGGCCACTATTCCAAGCGCAAGCCGTCAGGCGACAAGAAGCCGTTTAGCTCGCAAGCTCACTTCATGTCCCATCCGAGCACAAAGGATTTGCTCGACTAAGTCAAAACACTATCCAGATTGATGCAGCGTGCAAGTTTCTGCTGACACAAGGTTCCCAAGCGAGCGGCTTTGGGCAAGAAGTCTCAGAAATCTTTTTCGAACGGGACCTTTTTTCCTACTGTCGCATTATCTACTCTTAACGAGGGCTATGCTCTGACCCTCTAATATTAATTCCAAGAGAAAAGAGGAGGACAGGGAATTTGGCACAACTAACTATGGTGGGCGCAGGTGGCGCTCAGACAACCCTGACGGATGCCGAAGTCGCTGCATTTTCGCAGGGCTTCAAAGGACAACTTCTCACGCCGGAATCGGCAGGATACGACGAGGCGCGTTCCATCTGGAACGCAATGATTGACAAGAAACCAGCGTTGATCGCGAGATGCGCATCGACCGAAGACATTGTAAACGCAGTTCGATTTGCAAAATCGCACGGACTGCTAGTTGCCGTTCGTGGCGGTGGCCACAACATTGCAGGCAACGCGACTTGTGATGGCGGTTTGGTCATCGACCTTTCTCAAATGAAGAAGGTCACGGTGGACGTCGCGGCAAAGACTGCAACTGCACAACCGGGCGCGCTTCTTGCCGATTTCGATAAGGCAACGCAGGAGCATGGGCTTGCAACTCCGTTGGGAATCAACTCTACAACGGGAATCGCGGGTCTGACTCTCGGCGGCGGATTCGGATGGACTTCACGAAAGTTTGGTCTCACGATTGACAACCTCATCGAGGTTGAAGTTGTTACCGCAACTGGCGAAATACTGAAGGCTTCGGAAACCGACAATCCCGATCTGTTCTGGGGAATTCGTGGTGGCGGCGGCAACTTCGGAATCGCCGCATCGTTCAAGTATCGACTGCATCAGGTGGGTCCGGAGATCCTCTCTGGCCTGATCGTGCATCCAATGAGCGAAGCGAAAGGCCTGTTGCAGTTCTATCGCGAATTCACGCAGACGCTGCCTGATGACGTAACTGTTTGGGTGGTCATGCGCAAGGCACCGCCTCTGCCATTTCTTCCTGAAGAATGGCACGGCAAGGAAGTTCTTGTCTTCGCCGTCGCGTGCATTGGCGATCCAAAGGCAGCCGAAGAAGCCCTCAAGCCCCTTCGCGCATTTGGCAAGCCGATCGCAGACGTCATCGGCATGAATCCGTTTGCCGGATGGCAGCAAGCGTTCGATCCGCTGCTCACCCCGGGCATGCGCAACTATTGGAAGTCACACGACTTCAACGAACTGCCGGATGCTTTCCTCGACGAAATCATCAAAGCGGTCGATACTTTGCCAAGTCCTCACACGGAGATCTTCATCGCGCAGATGGGTGGCCAGACAGGTCGCGCATCCAGCGACGGGACTGCGTTTAGCGAGCGATCGATGCCTTTCCTCATTAATGTTCACGGCCGCTGGGAAGCAGCGAGCGAGGACAAAGATGGAATCGCATGGTGCCGTGCGTTCTTCAACGCGGGAACGCCGTATGCAACGGGCGGAGGATACGTCAATTTCTTGACCGCCGATGAGGGAGATCGCATCAAGTCGATCTACGGCAAGAAATACGACAAGCTCGTCGAGTTGAAGCGCAAGTACGACCCGACCAACCTTTTCAGCTTGAATCAGAACATCAAGCCGTAACAATCGCGGATCGCGGATCTAAAGCGTTCCTAGTTTCTAACTAGGAACGCTTCTTCATTTGCGCGGCGGCCATCATCGCGACGAAGTACGACGCGTTGCGCGTAACGTCTTGGTAGTCGCGAGGTCTCAAACTCATAGTTTCGTTGTATCTCTGCAGAAACCGCTGTGCTGCAAGTTTGCCATCACTGCGACCTAACCCAGTTGAAAGCGGAATGAAAGAACGGACAATCTAGATAGACCCCGACGCGAAACTCTTTGCCCGTAATCGTCTCCAGAACTTTCCCCTCGAACGAATGAGCTAGCTTGACAAACTCCTCGTACTTCACACGCCAAATGTAGCAGAGATTAGTGCCAACAGATCCGCGATCCGCGATCCGAGATTGAAAGTGCCGGGGGTGGGACTCGAACCCACACGAGTTTGACCTCAATGGTGTTTGAGACCATCGCGTCTACCATTCCGCCACCCCGGCGGGCTTTTGAGGATACCACTGCAAGGGTGATAAAGTGGGATTGGAAATGAACGACGCGATTTCAGGCATGCTCTCGATAGCCGCGTTGATCCTCGTGGCCCTCGGGGACGTGTTCATGCTCTCTATGGGCGTGCTTGGCGGCATCTTGATTTTGGTGCCTTGGCTTTGCGGCGCGTGCTGCGGTCTTGTCGCCCTCTACTACTCCTTCAAAGCGGAGTTTTTGTGGGTGAGAATCTCCTCGTGGGTAATGATCCTCCTCACAGTCACTGCGTTTGCATTTGGCCTCGCGCTGCCCCCCGTTTAGAAAAGTCTAAGCGGCTTTTTGCATATCGGATGACAACTTCACGGTAGCTATAGGCTCCGATTCCGAAAGAAAAAGAAGGGTTCGTAGCGAACGCCGGAGCGGAGCGAAGGCGGAGCGTAGAACCCAAGAAAAATATTATTAGCTTGTGCATGGGTCCTATCGAAGGCGAATGCCGAGAACGGACCCATGCACAAGAACAGTAAACTCAATGCCATGCGCGTTTTGGTAGCGGACAAGTTTGAGAAGAGTGGCTTAGAGGGGCTGAAGGAGATTGGAACAGACGTCGTGTACGACGCCGATCTGAAAGACGATGCCCTCGGTGCGAAGATCAAAGAGAGCGAAGCAGAAGTGCTCATCGTCCGCGGCACCAAGGTGACCGGCGCCATGATGGACGGCTCTAAACTTAAGCTCATCATTCGCGCGGGCGCGGGCTATAACACGATCGACACGGAGACCGCATCCAAGCACGGCATCATGGTTTGTAACTGCCCCGGCAAGAACAGCCAAGCCGTCGCCGAAATCGCTTTTGGTTTGATCCTCGCATGCGACCGCCGCATCTCCGATAACGTACAGCAGTTCCGCGAAGGGAAGTGGAACAAGAAAGAATTCTCCAAAGCGCAGGGTTTGCATGGGCGAACGATCGGCTTGATTGGCATGGGCTACATCGGTAAAGAGATGATTCCTCGTGCCAAAGCATTTGGTATGACCGTGCTTGTCTACTCCGGATTCTTCAGCCCCGACGAAGCCAACGAAATGGAAGTTGAGAAGATCGATACGCTGGAAGAGCTCGCGCGAAGAAGTGAAATCGTTTCCGTCCACACCTCGTTACGCGCCGACACCAAAGGAATGCTCGACGCCAAGTTCTTCGAATCGATGCGACCCGGTGCGATCTTCGTCAACACCAGTCGCGCGGAAGTCGTTGATCAAGCCGCTCTAGTCAAAGCAATCTCCGAAAAGAAGATAAGAGCCGGACTCGACGTGTTCGAAGGCGAGCCGACCGGCGGCGATGGGGAAGTCGACAGTGCGCTCAAGGACAACGCGATGGTCTACGTGACGCATCACATCGGTGCGAGCACAGAGCAGGCGCAGGAAGCGGTTGCGGCGGAAGTGGTACGCATCGTGTCGAGCTACCAAGCGACGGGCCGCGCGCCCAACGTCGTCAACAAAGTTGCCGCCAAGGCATAGGGCCCGAACGCGCAGCAGCCCAGGGGATATGCTTCTCCTGCCCATGAGACGTTTAACCTTCCTCGCACTCATCTGCCTGGTTGCCAGTCAGGCAGTCGCGCAAACGATCGCCGTAAAGGCCGGACACCTCATCGATCCCGAAACCGGAACGGTGAAGGACAATCAAGTGATCGTCGTTGAGGGGGCGAGAATCAAGTCGGTGGGAGACACAATCCCTGCCGGCGCGCAGGTCATTGACCTCTCGAATGCCTATGTCATGCCCGGCATGTTCGATTGTCACACCCACGTCTGCATGCGAATCGACCCTGAATACTACGGACACGATGCCTTGTTTCGTTATGACATCGACACACCGGGCGCGTTGCGTTCTCTCCATGCGGTCGCGAACTGCCGCGAATTTCTCCGAGCTGGAATCACGACGATTCGAGATGTGGGCAACAACGGAAACCATCTCGATACAGCGGTGCGGCAAGGTGTTGAAGAAGGCGATTTCGAGGGACCGACGATCATCAACGCGGGACGAATCATCGCGCCTTTTGGCGGTCAATACTTCGTCCAGCCAGATCGTCCGGAGCTGCGCGAGCCGGAGTATTTTGAGGCAGACACGCGCGACGAGATGACGAAAGCGGTGCGCGAGAATATCCACTTCGGCGCTCGTGTGATAAAGATTGTTGTCGACGATCAACGTTACATCTACAGCGTCGACGAAATCAAGCACATCGTTGATGAGGCAGCTAACGGCGGGTGCAAAGTTTGCGCCCATTGCTTAACGGAGAAGGGCGCGCACAACGCGATTCTTGGCGGCGTTGCCTCGATTGAACACGGCTTCAGCATGTCGGACGAGACGCTCAAGTTGGCCAAGGAGCACGGTACAGTGCTCGTTTCAACCGACCTCACGCCACGCGTTTGGAAGGAGTATCTGGTCCCCGAGGAGCAAGCACAAAACGTCTACAACGGCTTGATCGATCGACTGAAACGCGCCCATAAAGCAGGAGTGACGTTGGCATTTGGCTCCGACCTCGTGTTCAAGATTCCCGAGATGGATCGGGGCCAGTGGGCATTGTCTTTGGTCGATGCCTATCCCAAAGCGGACGTTCCTAACGCCGATGCCTTGCGCGCATTAACCGTGAATGCAGCTCGTTTGCTGGGCGTCGATCGAAACCGCGGCTGGATCAAACAAGGCATGTTCGCCGACATCATCGCCATGCCGCAGAACCCGTTGCAAGATATTCACGCCGTGCAAGGCGTCAAGTTTGTGATGAAGAACGGAAAAGTCGTGAGGAACGATTGATTGCGGCTCGAATCGGAAAATAGTAAATGGTAAATAGTAAATGGATGTGAGATAAGGAACCGTTTGCCTAAGGGCGCCCGCAACATTCCGGCGATTTACGATTTACGACTTACCATTTACCCACAGAACACGCTAAACAATGCTGCTTAACGTCTCCAATATCACCAAGGCCTTCGGGCCTGACGAAATCCTGACCGGCGTGACATTCCGTCTCGCCGCTCGGGAGAAGGTGGCATTGGTTGGGCGCAATGGAACTGGCAAGACAACTCTTCTAAAGATCATCACGGGTCAGATGGAGCCGGATACGGGAATCGCTACTCTTGCACGTGGAGCGAAGGTTGGATATCTGCGGCAAGAGAAACCAGTCACTGCCGGTCTGACTGTTCTGGAGGAAGCGCAACAAGCACTTGCCCATCGCCTTGAGCTGAAGGCTCGCTTAGATGATTTGGAAGAACGGCTCGAGGCCTGGAGCGAAGCACATCGCCAAAGGCCCGAAGCCGAGAGCCTGGAGCCTGATCATGAAGCCGACCTCGAAGAATACAGCCTCCTCCACGAGCACTTTTTGGAGGCGGAAGGTTATTCGGCCGAGCAAGACATCCGCGTCGTTCTCCAAAAGATGGGCTTCAGCGAGGAGGAGTTTGATAAGCCAACCTCCACTCTCAGCGGCGGCCAAAGAACGCGACTTGCAATCGCACGACTTCTTTTAGAAGAGCCCGATCTTCTGATCCTCGACGAGCCTACGAATCACTTGGATCTCCAGGCCACGGAGTGGCTAGAAAATTGGCTTCGTGGCTATCATGGCGCCGTCCTCCTTGTCTCGCACGACAGAAGATTTCTAGAGAACACGGCCGACCGCGTTTTGGAAATGCGTGAAGGCAAAGTGTACGGATATCCGGGACCATTCGAAAAGTTCTTGCGGCTGCGCGCGGAAGAAGATGCGCGTCTTGCCGAAGTCGCCAAACGCCAGGAATTAGAGATCGCGAAGATGGACGAATATGTCCGTCGCTTCATGAATTCGCAACGTACCGCGCAAGCGCGTGGTCGACAGAAATTGATGAACCGCGCGATTGCCAACAAGGTAAACGCTCCGAAGGCGGACCGCAACATGAAGGCGGCATTCAGTGAGGCAAAACGCAGCGGCGATATCGTCGTCGAAACCGAAAAGTTGGAGATTGGATATCGAGATCGCTTGCTTCCTGCATTAGATTGGACCGTCCGAATCGGCGAGCGCTGGGGAATCATCGGCGAGAACGGAGCAGGGAAGTCGACTCTGGTCAAGACCGTTCTCGGAGAAGTGGATCCGCTTGAGGGTCGATCGCGAATCGGTTCGAATGTTGCCGCGGGCTACTTCTCACAAGACGCGGAGACGCTTGATCCGGATCAGTCGCCTTTAGATACGCTCGTTTACGATTACGACCTCAAACCTGCCGATGCACGAAATCTGCTGGGAAGATTCTTGATCACTGGCGACGACGTGTATCGACCGATTAGCACGCTGAGCGGCGGCGAAAAGAACAAGTTGTCATTGGCGAGCCTCACCACGTTGCATCCAAACCTGCTAGTGCTCGACGAGCCTACGAACCACTTGGACATGGCGAGTCGCGAGGCGTTGGCGCAAGTGCTGAAGGAGTACACGGGAACGATGCTTCTCGTGTCCCACGATCGCTGGCTTCTTGAGCAGCTCACCGATCACACCCTCGACCTCCGGCGCAAGGGTGCGGTCGCTTATCCGGGTTCCTATGAGGAGTATCGTCGCTGGCAGCAGAGCGGAAAGCCGTTGCCCGCCACCACCACTGCAGCGACCAAGAAGACAGCCCGGATGCAAGTGCATGTCCCCGCCACACCGCCGATGTCGCCTAGAGAGATCAGCAAAGAAATCGAGAAGGTGAAGAGGCTTATCGATGAAGCGGAAGGACAAATCTCCGCAACCGAGGTCCGGATCAGAATGATTGAAGCCGATCTCAGCGCAGTTCCTGCGGGCAAGGATGTGTTGGAACTAACCAAAGAACATCAAGTGGCAACGGAACAGCTCGAAGGGAAGATGGCGGTTTGGGAAGAGCAATCCAAAAAACTTGAGCGCCTTATCGCAATGCAAGGCGCAGGCGACTAAACGCTGCTCTGCGTGTACGCGCTATAGCTCGGCGTAGCTTGCGAATACTTAGGAATCAGAAATCCCACCAGAGCGCTCCATCCCAATAGGGTGACGACGATGAACATCGCGAACGCGAACTTCTGCACTTTGACTTGCGCTCTGTCAGAGATTGTGATTCCCCATCGAATGCAGAAATTCCAGATTCCAAAGCAAAGGTGATAGCTCGCGCAAAGCACGCCGATCGCATAAACCGGCAAGCCATACCAGGTGCCCGCGAAATAGTTATGCATGCCCGCATAGCGGATCACTTCGTCGCCGTTCACATACTTGTTTGCCGTCGTGATGATGATGTGATAGGTGAGGAAGAAGAAAAGGATGATTCCACTGATCCGCTGGAATGTGTACATGCGGTTCTGCGACCAGCCGTACTTCGTCTGGAAGTAGTTCGGCTGCGACCGCCCCACGATGAAGATGCCGTAAACCGCATGAAAGACGAGGGGAAGCCAAATCGCCGTGATCTCTAAGATAAGCAGGATGTGCCATGGCATCCCCGCAAAGAACCCAATGACTCCATTGAAATACGATGGGCCAGCAAGCGCAAAGGAATTGAGCGCCAAATGCTGGAGCATATAGAACCCGACAGGAATGATGCCGGTAAGGGAATGAACCTTATGCCAGAAGTAGTTCTCTTTGGAGAGGGTCAGCGACATATGAGACCCCTTAATGTTACTCTTCGACCGGGATGGGGCTTGGGGCTCCCAAATTCCAAACCCTGATAAACTCCAAGCAATGTCCATCATCGTCGATCTCGTCGCTCGTGAAATCCTTGATAGCCGCGGAAACCCGACCCTTGAGGTCGACGTCATGCTCGAGAGCGGCGCCTTCGGCCGCGCGGCCGTTCCTAGCGGCGCCAGCACTGGCAAATTCGAGGCAGTAGAACTCCGCGACGGCGACAAGAAACGATATGGCGGCAAGGGCGTTTTGAAAGCCGCCCGAAACGTTAACGAGATCATCGCACCCGCGCTACTGGACAGAGATGCGACCGACCAAGTGGCGATCGACGAAACGCTATTGGAGCTTGATGGAACTCCGAACAAGGCAAAGCTAGGCGCAAACGCAATTCTCGGCGTTTCCCTCGCAGTTGCCAAAGCGGCGGCGAGCAGCTCGCATCTGCCGCTCTTCCGCTATGTAGGTGGAGTGAACGCGAATGTGCTACCAGTGCCGATGATGAACATTCTCAACGGCGGGCAGCACGCGGACTCCAATGTCGATTTCCAAGAGTTCATGGTCCTTCCCGTTAAAGCGGACTCCTTTTCGCACGCCTTGCAAAAGGGCACGGAAGTGTTCCATGCGCTTAAGGGCGTGCTGAAGGCAAAAGGTCTCAGCACGGGCGTTGGAGATGAAGGCGGCTTCGCTCCTAATCTCCAATCGCAAGACGACGCATTCGATTACATCATCGAAGCGATTCAGAAAGCGGGCTACAAACCTGGCGGCGACATTTGGCTCGGCATCGACGCAGCGGCTTCAGAGTTCTATCAGAAAGGGAAGTACGTTTACAAAGCGGGCAAGGTTAAGGAGCGCACTGGGGCACAGCAAGTCGACTATCTTGCCAAACTCGCCGACAAGTATCCGATCCTCTCCATCGAAGATGGATGTGCAGAAGATGACTGGGCGTCTTGGAAAGCATTGACCCAGGCCATCGGCGACAAAGTGCAGATAGTAGGCGACGACCTCTTCGTGACGAACGTGACTCGCCTCGCGAAAGGAATTGAAACAGGCACCGCGAATTCGATCTTGGTAAAGGTGAATCAGATCGGTTCTCTGACCGAAACCTTAGCCGCTGTAGAAATGGCCAAGCGCGCAGGCTACACATCGGTCATGAGCCACCGTTCGGGCGAAACAGAAGACGCCACGATTTCCGACCTCGCCGTTGCCACCAACTGCGGACAGATCAAGACCGGCGCCCCCAACCGCACAGATCGAGTCGCCAAGTACAACCAGCTTCTCCGCATCGAAGAACAACTGGGCAACCACGCGGTCTACGCCGGCGCTGCAGGATTTGGCAAGCTGTCGAAGCGATTGAAATAGAGCTGGCATCGCTGCCTCCATACGCGGGCTCTCTTTTACGGAATAGAAGCAAATAGATTCCGCGTATGGAGGCTTGGACCTCTCGATCACGTTAGCCTCCACACGCGGTCTCTGGGCCTTGGTTTGGGTGGCGATCGTTGGTCCGCGTGGTGGAGGCAGCCGGGCGAGTAACTACCCGTTTCGCTTAAAGAACTGCACCTGCCGCTCGTGCTTCTCGGCTGCTTCGCGACTGCCGAACGTGCCGAGGTTGCGTCGCTTTCCCGTCTTCGGATCTAACTTGCGCGAATACAGCCGGTATTCGCCCGACTTCAGTTTTCTAATCATGACTGTTAGACGACAAGCCGGTCGCGAACAGCCGCCTATCAGCGAAGGGCAGTTCCGAGATCCGAGTTCCGAGTTTGGGTTAGGCCATCGTCGTCTGAATCGCCTGGATGACCTGACCCAGATCCGGCAGCGCCGCGTATTCGTAAATCGGGTTGTAACCGATGTTCACGTCTTCGCGAGCGACCAACTGCGGAGGAGCGAGGAACAAGTTCCATCTCTCCGGAATGCGCGTCATCTCTGCGATGATTGACTGACCAATTCCGCAAGTCTTGTTGTCCTCGTGAACAACGACCAGTCGTCCTGTTTTCTCAAGTGACTTTGTTATCGTCTCGTAATCCAAAGGAACGATGCTGCGCAAGTCGATGATCTCAACAGAAGCCTCGGACGACAACTTGTCCGCCGCCTCATGCGCAAGCTCCAGCGTGTTGCCAAACGTCACCAAAGTGACATCGGAACCTTCGCGCACAACCTTCGCCTTTCCAAGCGGAACGGGCTCGACAACCGGAACAGGAACGTTCTTGCGGAAGATGTGCTTCGGCACGAGAATAAATGTCACTTCGTTGCCGCTAATCGCAGACCAGAACAGACCAGCCGCATCTTCCGGCGTGGAAGGAATCGCAACTCGCAAAGATGGATTGTGGGCCAGCAGCGACTCATTGGCCATCGAGTGCCACAGCGAACCGCCCGGCAGATAAGCGCCGTATGGAGCGTAAACGACCATCGGGCAGTTCCAGTCTCCGTTCGATCGCCAGCGCAAAGTCGACATGTTGGTGACGACCTGGTTCCAGCCCGGAGAAATGAAGTCGATGAACTGCAGTTCGAAGACCGGCTTCCATCCGTAAATCGCAACGCCAACCGCGACACCCAAAATCGTCGCTTCCGCCAATGGCGAGTTGAACACTTGCTTGGGGAAGGACTCGCTGAGTCCCTTGGTGATGCCAAACACACCGCCCTTCGGATCCTCGATGTCCTCGCCAAAGAAGATCACTGTCGGATCGTTCTCGAGTGCCTTCCGGAAAGTCTGATTGATAGACGAGACCATCGTCATCTTCTCCGCAGGCTGGATTGGAGGCTTCTCTGCTGCAGGGTTGTCGACCCAAACAAAATCCATCACATCTTCAGCTTTAGGATCTTCTTCTTTCTCCGCCTTGATGTAATCCTGGTCGACGATTTCAACGACTTCGTCCTGGAGTTTCTTGAAGCCTTCTTCCGTCAACTGCTTGGACTTGATCAGCTCTTCCGCAAGAAGACGAATCGGATCTCGCTTCGTCATCTCCTCGATATCTTCTGGCTGTCGATAAACGCGGTGATCGTCAGAGGAAGTGTGCGAAGCCAATCGATCGAGGTCGCACCAGATAACGGTCGGGCCATCGCCACGTCTTGCTTTCGCCGCCGCTTCCGCACCTGCGTTGTAAACGGTGTCGGGATTTCGCGCATCAACGTGAACAAACGAGTCCTCGCTCAAGATCCCAAGATGGAAGGGAAGAAACTTTTCCGTCGGAGTGGAGATGCCGTACTTGTTGTCTTCCACCACGATGATGAGAGGAAGCTTCTCTTGCACCGCAAAAGCCAACGCCTCATAAAACTCGCCCTGTCGCGAAGCAGCATCGCCCACAGTTGCGATGCACAAAGAATCTTTGCCGTCGAGCTTCATCGCCCACGCTGTTCCGCACGCAGGAAGAAGAGAAGCGCCGGTCGGTGTCGGAACAGAAAAAACGTTGTGCTTGCGCGAAGAATAGTGGCCCGGCATCTGCCGTCCCGCTGACGACGATTTCTTCTTGGCAAAGTAGGCGAGAGCGAGATCGTAATTGCTCATGCCTCGCGCGAGCATCAGTGCTCGGTCGCGATAGTACGGGAAGATGTAATCGTCTTCGCGAAGGAAGTTGGCGAATGCGCCAAGCGCCTCGTGCCCCATTCCGCTGACTTGGAACCAGCCTTTGCTTTGGCGGAGGAGGATGCCTTCTCGGCGGTCGCCCTCTCGGCTGAGAAGCATCAGCTTAAGAAAATCGAGCTTATTAAGAGCCTTGCTGGCAGGAATCGCGGACATCTAGACTGGACACCTCTTCGTGTGCAAATTTAGCTTCGGGCGAAGCTGGGAAAAGCCACCCAAGTATACCGGCGGGCTTTATCCACAACTTAGGCAAGAATAGGGCCAACCGATCTCGAATCTCGGATCTCGAATCTCGAATCTGAATGAATTCAAAAGATCCGCGATCCGCGATCCCAGATCCGAGATTAAGGCAGCTTCACCGTGCTGCCGTCAACCGCGATTCCGATTCCGCCCGGTCTCCCGATCTTTGCCGGGTCGCCATGCGCGTTCCAACTACTGTCGGTGGACTGAAACACAAGCGGCATTTTCTTATCCTTCAGGTCGTCGATGTACTTCTCGCTTGCCGCATCGTTCATTGCGAACCCGTACTCTCCCGGCTTGCCACCGGCAGCAGGGTCTACAAACTTCTCCTTTTCCGCCCCGGCTTTTAGGTTCTCCGTCTTGACGCGGTTGATGATCTTGTCCATCCAATCCGTCGACTTTGGAAACTGACCATCAGAATCGTGCTGGAGCTTCATGCCCGTGTAAAGGACCTTCAAGTTCTTCTCGGTATCCGGTGTCCACCCTTGCTTCGGCTTGTTCTTAGGGACCAGCGACCAGATATCTCGCAGGGTCGGATATGCCCAAATGCCTGCGCCGATAATGAGCAGACCAAACAGCATCAATCCCCATTTGAAAGCTTTTTTCATGCTGGAACTTCGCCTGTCAGAGAGTCCAATTGCAACGGTCGATCAATAGTATCCGTTTTAGCTGATTCACTCGTCACAGCTTAAGACGATTCAATCATGAAAACATTAGCTGCAGTTTGCATGTGTGCCATCATCTTCGCTTCAATTGGCTGCTCCAGCGGAAGCGGTGGAGACGATCAACAGTTCATTGCTGCTTTCAAAGCCAATTGCACGAAGTACGAAGTCACAACCCGAAAAGTGAATACGACCCCCTCACCCTACAGGGTCGAGATGAAGGAAGGCGAGCGCTTCGCCGCCTATGCGGATCTCGCAAAGAAGGCAGGAGATGAATACGAAGCCCTTGCCAATGAAGAAAAGAAACTAACTCCATCAGCAAAGTTTGCCGCTGTTCACAACGAGGCGTTTAAGCTTTACGCCTTGGATGCCCACTTGTGGCATCAGTTGGATGAAGGCGCAAGAGTCGCTGATGCCGGTTCAACCCGACAATTCATCGCTCGGATGAAAGGGCAACTCACGGATCAGATGGGCAAGCTCAATGCGGAAGCAGAGCTTCTGAAAGAAGATCCCAGCATCGCATCCGCTGTGCACGATATGGATCAACCCGACCCAGCACGAAACCCGCCGATGCGAATGTAGCAACAAGTAGCGTCGCCCTCCGGGCGATGATCATCCCTTAAACAACGATTTCAAAATGAAGAATGCGTTTGCGGGTCTTTCCGCAAGCCGTCGCGAGAAGTACGGATACCACTGATCGCCAAACGGCACATAGATGCGCACGTTGTAACCTTCTTTAAGCAATCGATCCTGCAGATCGCGGCGGATGCCGTACAACATCTGAAACTCAAAACGTGACTTGTCGATTTCTTCGACCTTTACGTAGCGAGTGATCGCATGGATGATGTTCTCATCATGCGTCGCAATGGCGGGATACTTGCCGCGCGCGACAAGCAACTTCGCTTCTTCCAAATACGCATCGTCGACACTCTTCTTATCTGGAAACGCAACCGAAGCCGGCTCTAGATACGCGCCTTTCACTAAGCGCACACGCATCCCGATCTCGATGATGTGCTTCACGTCTTGCATCGTGCGGCGAAGATACGATTGTAAAACCGTGCCTGTGTTTGGCATATCTCGCCAAACGCGCTCGACCATCTTGAGAGTTCGCTCTGTATATGCAGACGCCTCCATGTCAACGCGAATGAAATTTCCTTTTTCCGCCGCCGCGCGTACGACGTCGCGATAATTCTGTTCCGCGTAGCCGTCGCCTAGATCGAGGCCGCATTGGGTGAGCTTGATGGAAATGTTAAGTCGCTCAGGAGCGCAGGATTTATCCTGCAGGGTGCTGATAACGTTGGTCGCGACATCTGAAGTGTGCAGGACAACATCCGGGTCCGTTCCGGTCTTAGATCTGCGATCTGCGATCTGCGATCTGCGATCCGGCACCGCTTTATTGATCGCTTCGAGCATCTCGACGAACGCCTTCTTGGCTGCCATCGCTTCCAGATCTGTTTTGGTGTTCTCTCCAAGATAATCGAGGGTGACAAAGAAGCCCTTGTCGAGCAGCGCTTTGCTCGCCTCGATCGCTTCCGGCAAAGTATCACCCGCGATAAATCGTTTCACCAGGGGTCGGAACATCCGCCAATGGCGAACCATCCGCTCGACCGGCTTAAGCGCGGAAGTCTTGAGGATAAACGAGCGGACAATCATTTGGCGACCGTGGCAAAGTTTACCGGTCGGAGGGTCTCTGCGAAAAAGCTCAGCTCGTCAGCCATCTCCGCGTACGTCGAGCAACGCGTCAGCTTCTCCCGCGCCTGCGCGGCGCCGGGCTCGCCCTTGACATACAACGGAATCTGTCCGCGCAACGACCGCACCGCAAACTTCTCGTGCTCGCAATACACCTCTGAAGGCAAAGCTAACGCGTCCTCATAAGAATCAACCTCCGCAAAGTAAGCGATCTGTAATCGCAGATGCTCCAGTGCAATCTCGATTCTCTCCTCAATCGTAGGAGTTGGACGAACCCGCGTTTGCGCCACCGCTGAGACAATCGAAGACAACGCCCACGGATTGGAGATCGCGGCGCGACCGATCATCACACCATCACAACCCGTCTCGCGAAACATTTTTAGCGCATCGTCGGGTGTCTTCACATCGCCGTTTCCAATCAACGGAACGGTCACTGCAGTCCGCATCTTTTCAATCAACTTCCAATCCGCTTCGCCCTCGAATCCTTGCTTCGCAAAACGCGCATGCAATGTGATCATCGACGCGCCAACGTCCTGAAATCGTCGCGCCAAATCCGGTGCCGCAAAAACATCCCACTCAAAACCAGCGCGGACTTTCACCGAAACTGGCACCTTCACCGCTCGAACAACAGCAGAAACAATCGACGCCGCCATGTCCGGATCTTTCAACAACGCAGCACCAGATCCTGTCTTGCAAACCTTCGGCACCCAACAGCCCATGTTGATGTCGACCAGATCGGCACCCATTTCTTCGCAAAGTCGCGCCGTTTCTGCCATCACGTCCGGATCGGGACCGAATATCTGAATGCCCAACGGTCGCTCGTCGGGATGCACGCGCATTTTGCGAATCGTCTTCTTCGCGTTGTAATGCACCGCCATCGCCGAGACGAACTCGGTAAACATTAATCCCGGCTTGCCGATGCTCTTCGCGATCAAACGGAACGGAAGCGATGTCACATCCTCCATCGGCGCCAACAACACGGGCGGATCTACCTTGATCGGGCCGATTGAGAAAGGAGGTTGCATGGTTGGAAGGCAGCCAGAGATGTGGGATATCGGATATCAGATATCAGATTTCAGATATTAGGTTTCAGATTTCAAATCCGACATCCGACATCGGACATCCGATATCCTATTTGCATGAGGGTACCAGCGCGTCCATTTCTCCTCATCCTTTTTGCCTCGGCGACGATTCCCGCTGGGTCCGCACGTGTCTTCGGCGGCCACGCCACCACCGACTACAAATGCGTTGGCATGATCGGGAAGTACGACGGCTCCGTTTTCCAGCAAAGCGGATGCGGAGTGGCGATTGGCCGTGATTGGATTCTCAGCGTCGCCCATGTGAATGGCGATGTGTACATCCAAAACGGAAGGCGATTTTCCGTTCAACAAAGATACGCCTACTACGGCGATGTGGATCTCGCCCTCTTCAAATTAACAGAACCAATCAGATACAAGGCGTCGATGTCGTTTCCGACTTTCAATGATCTGAAAGGGAAAATGGTCAACCTTGTAGGCTATGGAAACGACGCGAAGAAGCGATCCGACGGACAGGGTTGGCAGCCGATTGGAGGAACTAACGGAATGATTCGCGTCGCAAACAACGTCATCGACGACTTGCAGAATCCTGGATCGACAAGTGCTCAGCAAGCGCTGATGTACGATCTCGATCCACCTAAAGGATCAACACCGAACACGCTCGGCGGAAAGGCGATTCATGGCGAAGGTGGAATCGCAGGTCACGATTCGGGCGGCGGATGGTTCGTGACGATCGGTGGGCAACCACGGCTTGTCGCCATTTCCGACTCGGTCTCCATCGCGATGGGGAATCCCGTCAGCCCTTACTGCTATGGCGGCCTCGGCTACGGCATCTATCTCGCGCCCTACCGCGGCTGGATCAACAAGGTGACGGGGCTGAGCCTGTGAACTCAGATCTTGAGATGTGAGATGTCAGATGACAGATGTGGGATGTGTGATCGAAATTAGCTTCATCCCGAATCCAGCATCCGATATCCGATATCCGACATCCCATATCGGCCCCGGTAAGAAATGCGCAAAACTCGGCCAATTTCCCCAAAGGCACTACCCCCGCAATAACAATGGGTTTAGAATCCCAAATGCACACAAGACCAGGGAGGGTCGGATATGCAGAAGAAGGCAGTTTTATGCGACGGTAGCGCCAGCCAACCAGGAACGGCCACCATTGAACTCACGGAGGATGGCCAGGTTGAACTGGTCTTTTGTGAAATCCCCGAAGGTGAACCTAGAAATTTCGCCTGCTCCCTTTCCGCCCTCATGGACGTGATCTTGGGCTTCCCCAAGGATCTCGCCTCTGAAACTGGCACCTGCAAGCTCAGCCGTGCCCCCGGACGGATCATCATGTCCGTCGCGCCGTGGGAAGGTGCCCATGCCATGTATTTGGTCTCGCAGGACGCGTACACGGATGCCTTGATCAAGCTATTTCAAGCTAAAGCCAAGGACGATCTCGCTGTAGCGTAACGCAAGAAGCCCTCAAAAACGCCGACACTTAAAGTCGGCCGCCCGGTGCTCCGCGTCGTCTGTGGATCATGAACGGCGATAGCTCACCTTGGACCTGCGTGCTGTGTGAAGGCGAACCCGGTTGCCCTGGCATGGTAGTTCTCCGCTTAGACGGGGAAGAATCTTCACTCGTGATCTACACGGAAGCGGACGGGATGATCCGCTCGTACGCATGCTCGACGTCGGCCCTCGTAGGTGCGCAAAGGGGTCTTCGCACCCACATCATCTCGGCCAGCGGCGAATGCGTCATTGAAAACGACGGCGATTTCATTCAAATCAACTTGACTGCCCGCGACGATAAGCAATTCACCTTTCGCATTGCCAAAGCCAATTACGCGAATGGCTTGAACAAGATGGCAGAAGCGAAGGTTGCCAGGTCGAGCTTCAGATTCTATTGATCCTTTTCCACGCCTGCAACGTATTCTAAGAGAACATGCGGGAGCGGTCGGAATCCGTCTATGCGACGCTGATCATCGTCAGCATCGCGATGATCATTCTTGGCATGTTTGGTTTGATGATCGGCCTCGGCGCCGGCACGATGGGAATGATGAAGGGAGACGGTGCCAGTAGCAGCTCCGCCCTTGTAACCGGGTTCGGCGCGTTTGGCTTGCTTGGAGGGATCGCCCTTCTTACGTTTCTCATGATCTCCGGCGCAACGATCGGCGCGACCGAGAAACGGGGAATTCGCAAGGTTGATCGTAACACCCGCGTGCTTGCACGCTATGGCGTCGATTCGGAGGGCCAGACCCTCACCCTAGAATGGGATTTCCCTGATCCCAAGACAAGGTTTTACGTTCGCATGGAAATGAGCAATGGAAGCAGAGTCGAATTTCAGTGCGTGCGCGAAGTGTTCGATCAATGCGGGGAAGGCATGCGCGGCGAGTCGCATTTTCAGGGCCGCTGGCTCGGCCTCTTCCGCCCCTACATCGGCATGCAGCCGATTGTGCAGTGAAGCCTCGTGCGATGGGGTCGATAGATGCGATGGGTGCGATTGATGCGATGGGTGCGATTGAGCCGGGAGAAGCTTGCCGAACCGGTTTAGTTGCCTCACGAAGTATCGCTTTTATCGCATTCATCGCCCCCATCGCATTAACCCGCATCCCGCATCGCACATCCAGCATCCAGCATCTAGGAACCAGTAGCCAGCATCCAGCGACCAGCAATCCAGCATAATTCTACGAATGGCCGAAATCGCCGATGTCTGGAAGGCAGTACTGCCTGAGATCAAAAACAGCGTCACCGGCGTCGGCGTCTGGACGGCCTTGAACCATGCCAAGGCCCTAGCCCTCCAGGACGGAGTGCTCTTCATCGGAATGCCGATGAACATGAACGAGTTGGCCGGCCACCTGCGGATGGCCAACCACAAGCGGATCATCGAGCAGATCGTTGGCAAGCACGTTGGTCAGCAGCTGACCGCCCGCATTATCGACGGAACTGGGCAAGAAGACCTTGAGCGAGCGCTTCGTAAGGATGCAGAAGCCAGACGCCTCCAAGACCAGGCGATGGCGAAGATGCGCGCCGAACTGGAAGCACGCTCAAGCTGGGAAGGCATTTACGAGCAGCTGTCGCGACGCTTCGCTTCCGTCACCAACCGTTCGCTTCCGCAGAATCGCGCAAGGTTTTATGTAGAAGCGATCGAGCTCGTTGCCGAAACGAGAAAGAGCCAGGCGAGTTGGGATGAATTGGGAGAGCGCAACTTCGCTCGCTGCATCGAACGCATCGCGCAATATTCAGACGTTCCTAGCACCATCGTCGCAAGGCACGTGTTGCAGAGAGCGGGCGAGCTGTGATTTGTAGTTTGTTGCTTGTGATCTGTAGACTGTAAGCTGTCTTCTGCCGATGGATCAAGCCACAAGCCACAAGCCACAAGCTACATCGCCGCAGGCGATCATCCTCGGCTCCGGTACGAGCAACGGCATTCCTACATTGGGCGTTTCGTATCCCGACACCTATCTCGCTAATCCGAAGAACCATCGAACGCGCCCTTCGCTAATGCTCGTTGGGCCGACAGGAAATCTTCTCGTCGATTGCGCGCCAGAGATGCGCATTCAGGTAACTCGCGAAGGGATCACAAAAATCGACGCGGTCATCATCACTCACACTCATGCGGATCACGTGATGGGAATGGACGATTTGCGCAGCATCACTTTGCGCACGAAGAAGGACATGACCATTTACACCCTTCCTCGTTATCAAGAAGACATCCGCCGCATCTTTCCGTATGCGTTTGCGGATTTCCCTCCAGAGATCGAGGTGCCGCGGTTTGATCTGCAAGATGCTCCAGATCACTTAGACATCGGCGGAATGAGCATCGACATCTTCCAGGTCATGCACGGAAACATTCCGGTGCTCGCCCTCCGAACCGGAAACTTCGCGTACGTCACCGACGTGAGTTACATCCCTCCGGAAGCACGCGCACAACTCAACAATTTGGACACTCTGATCCTAGATGCGGTGCGCATCAAACCCCACCCCAACCATTTCCACTTCGACAAAGCGATCGAGGTCGCCCAGGAAATTGCGGCAAAGAAAACCTACTTCACCCACCTCAGCCACGACTACGACCACGACAAGACCAACGCAGAATTACCGCCCGGAATCGAACTCGCTTACGATCGCCTCAGAATCCAGATCTAAACCTCCGCTGGCATGGGCGAGGCTGGCACCTGTACGTTTACGAAAAGAGGTCGATCGAAGAGGGTGAGGGTCTGAGCGAGATGGGGCCGCTTCCCGCACTCTTCTTCATGATCGCAATTTTTTGAACGCCCTCTTTGTGGCGCCCCTGCGACCTCTGAACCAAGCACGTAGAAGAAGTCTTGTGACCCCGTGCATACAGCAAGGGTCTCCGAAAGAAAAAGCGGGTTCGAAGCTCAAAGCCGAGCGAAGCGAGGCGCGAGCGTAGATCCCAAGAAAAATAGAAAAAGGTTTGTGGGTCTTTGTCTCAAAGCGCATCTGCGCTGAGACCAAGCCCCACAAA